>ERZ1027089.862-NODE-862-length-13200-cov-8.817041_pt1 | contig 13200 bp, 16 predicted proteins | sample MGYA00519412_ERZ1027089 | MGnify/ENA primary metagenome ERZ1027089 (study PRJEB26926, sample SAMN06164433) | human gut metagenome | biome: ENVO:00009003; feature: ENVO:2100002; material: ENVO:00002003 | host: Homo sapiens | place: USA | collected 2012 ... | reverse complement strand
GAGATGTAGAGAGGTCTCGTGGGCTCGGAGATGTGTATAAGAGACAGCTGTTATAGCTATAGTAATGCTGTTGTTTTTGATGGTAGTAGCCATAGCCTGGCTGCCGATGATGACAATGGAAAAAACGGCTGCCTCATCAGATTATCGGGAGCAGCAGGCCTGGTATGCTGCTGAAGCAGGGTATAAAAGAGCCGTAGCAGAATTGAGCGCTGGAAATAATTATTGGAATTGGCTGTCTCCGGAAGCTGGCTTAAAAGGAGAGGGGAAATCATTTTATCAGATTCCTAATTCTTTAACTGGTACGAAGGTTGAAGAAAATGGTGTTTGGTATGCTGTTTCGATCAGTTATGATAAAAATGATATAGCTTTTGACTATGCTCCGGAAGCTGGCAATACTTATTCGATAACTGCAGTTGGCTCTTGTCAGGGTATACGTAAGGTTATCCGTAAAGACTTTACCTTAGGTGATAATGGGGAGTCCGGTGGTGAAGAGGAACCGCCAAGCGATATTTTCAGCAACGATTTTGTTGTTTCCGGCGGATATTTGGGTATTCATCTGGTAGATATTTTAAATGAAAATGTTTATTATAATTCTGGTGCAGCCAACTCAGAGGCAATGAATACCAATAAGCTTAATTTTTTGACGAGAGATAAAGAATATAAAATGGTAGCGGACGCGAAGAATTTTGCTGCGTCTACTTATGGTTTGAGCAGTGCCAGCGGCAAGGCTTTGTCCGCAGATAATTTGTCGGGTAGTGGCAATGAGAGAAGCTTGCCCAATGGTAACTATTGGTACAGTGGAACAGGGACATTTTCTCTTGAGAGCGGTGAGATTCTAACGCTTAAATGTTCCGCTAAAAATACAGTACTGCTTTTTGGTACTGAGACATCACAAAGGTTTGATTATTTAGAGCCTGTTCTGAAATTGGAGAACGTAGTCATAAATGTTCCTTCAGGGAGTGTTTTAACGATGATTAGTAATGTCTATCGTGATGGTGCCAATTCTATTTCTTATCCTAATACTTTGATAAAAAATATGACAATTACTGGTGGCGGTCAGGTAACCTTTATCTGCCGCGGAATGATGAAAATAACAGGAATTAAAACGGAGGGTGCTAGCAGGGTTTTACTGATTTCCAATCATACGATGGCTATATATAATCCTGTGATAGCGGATAATGCGAATGGCGGTGCTTTTGCTACCTGCGGACATGACTTTGACATGAACGTGTTCGATGATAAAAGTAATGATTATTATTCTTGGTATGGTCAGATACAGTCGGCCGGACTGATTGGTATTAATGGCAGAATAGATGCTGATAATAAGTATCATTTAAAGCTGCGGTTTAAACTTACTGGTTCGCTGATGAAGTTTCCGGAAATGGCATATCCTAATAAAAACAGAACCATAGTCTGAAGTCTGGTTTCGGGCTTAGAAAGTCGTAAAATACAGAGACAAATGCAACAGCCCCTGTTTCCATTAGGAAACAGGGGCTGTTCTTTTTAAGGAGTATGATGATTTATGTAAGGGAGTGGGTCTTTTTATTTGTTGAAGTAGCGTTTCAGGAGGCCTTCAAAAGCTTTGCCGTGACGGGCTTCATCTTTTGCCATTTCATGCACGGTATCATGGATAGCATCCAGACCTGCTGCTTTAGCGCGGCTGGCCAGGTCAAATTTACCTGCGGTTGCACCGTTTTCAGCTTCTACACGCATTTCCAGATTCTTTTGAGTGGAGTCGGTAACGACTTCGCCCAAAAGTTCAGCGAATTTAGCTGCATGCTCAGCTTCTTCAAAAGCTGCTTTTTCCCAGTACATGCCGATTTCAGGATAGCCTTCACGATGAGCAACACGGCTCATTGCCAGGTACATGCCAACTTCGGTGCATTCACCGGTAAAATTAGCGCGCAGATCCATTTTAATGTCTTCTGCGACGTCTTTTGCTATACCTACGATATGTTCGGCAGCCCAGGTACGGTCGCCGCACATTTCGGTGAATTTGGATGCAGGAGCTTTACATTGCGGGCAGTACTCAGGAGCTGCTTCGCCTTCATAAACATAACCACAGATTTGACATACGAATTTTTTCATTCTTCATTCCTCCAAAGTAATATAAAATTTTTTTGTTTTTGAGCAGAGCTTACTGTTCGGTAAGCTTTCGATGTGAATATAATAGCACAGCTTCAGGTAGTTGTCAATAATAATTATCCGTTAGTATTACAGAAAAATAAGGCCGGGAATTTTTGCTTCCAGGCCTTATTTTGAGGTTTATTTAGTTAGATGATTAATAGATGAAGGTCAGAATTTGACGGTGATACCCATATTAACGCCTTTGGTTTTGACGTCGCTGCCGCCGGGAGTGGAATCTTTGAATTTGTTGTCATAGTACGACAGATTCAGTTCTACATTGGATACCAGAGTACGGCTCAGGCCGATTTCATAGCTGTTGAGCTTGTTGCCCACGCCTGCTCTGCCCCATAAAGTACAGAGAAAAGGCAATTCGACACGTCCCTGGACACCGATTTGGCCGGAACTGCGGCTGCGGCTGTCGCCGTGCAGTTTGACGTCGCTGTCGACATAACCTGCGTACACATCAAGTACTGGCAGGACTTTGTACATCAGGTTGAGCTGTTGGGCTTCGACCTTGTTGCTGCCGCTGTTTTTGTATTGATTCCATTTGTAGTTGACAGCGGTATTGCTGCCAAGTCCTACGGTGATACCGGCATAGGGAGATGTTTTTTTGCTGCCGACGCTGTGTCCTTCATAAGTATTGCTGGTAGGGACGTTAAGACCCAGATCAACAGCTACTTTGCCCGCGTTATAGTTTTTGAGCGGAGAAGCAGCGCAAACAGTGGTGATTCCTAAAGCCAGTGCTAAGCTTAAAATTAATGTCTTTTTCATTCCTTTATACCTTCCTTACTAAAACACTCAAGCGAGTCAGTTCTGGATTTTACCGTCAACGCCTTTGACGAACCAGTCCATACTCAAAAGTTCCTTATCGGTCAGAGTAGTGCCTGCAGGAACTTTCTCGGCACCGCTTTGATCATGCAGCGGGCCGGTGAAAACTTTTTGTTTGCCGGCAATGATATCTGCTTTGGCAGCATCAGCCAGTTTTTTTGTTTCATCGCTGACTGCGGGTCCGTAGGGAGCGATGTCGACTACTTTATCTTTCATGGAACCCCAGTAAGCGCCGGATTTCCAGGTACCGTTGTTAACCTGTTTGATGGTTTCTTCATAATACGGGCCCCAGTTCCAGATCGCGGAGGTCAAGGATGCTTTAGGAGCATTGGCAGACATATCGACATTGTAGCCGATGCCATATTTGCCGCGTTCTTCAGCCGCCTGCTGCGGACCGGGGGTATTTTGATGCTGGGCGATGATATCGGCACCGGCATCGATCAGTGTGATAGCAGCCTGTTTTTCGGTAGCTGGATTATACCAGGTATTGGTCCAGAGGACTTTGACCTGTACGTCAGGGTTGACGCTTTGCGCGCCCAGGGTAAAGGCATTGATGCCGCGGATTACTTCCGGGATCGGGAACGCTGCTACATAACCAATAACGTTGGATTTTGTTTCTTTACCGGCAACGATACCTGTGACATAGCGGGCTTCGTACATACGGCCGAAGTAGTTGCCTACGTTGGGGGCTGTTTTGAAGCCGGAGCAGTGCAGGAAGGTAATGTCGGGGTATTTTTTCGCGACGTTGATCGTCGGGTCCATATAACCAAAGCTGGTGGTGAAAATAACTTTGTTGCCCTGGGAAGCCAGTTGTGTAATTACACGTTCGGAATCGGCACCTTCAGGAACTGATTCGATGTAACTTGCTTGAACGTTGGGCATGTTTTTCTCAACATACTGACGCCCCAGTTCATGTGCCATAGAGTAGCCGCCGTCTTTGGCGGAGCTGACATAAACGAAGGCAACTTTGGTTTTGTCGCCTGCAGCCTTAGGGTCGGCTTTCTTTTCACCGCCGCAGCCGGCAAGTAACGCGCCGCAGGCCAGCAGACCAACCAGAGCGATGGACAGGATTTTCTTCATGCAAATGACCTCCTTGATAAATTATTTCTAACTTTAATTGTAACAATGGCCGGGCAATAAAGCAATATTTTGTGAAATAAAACCGAAAAAGCTTGTCAAAAAGTGGCTTTAAGGTGATAATTATAATGTATGAGTATGTGTAATTGTAAAATTTGACAAGGCGGGTAATCATGAGCGATACCGAAAAGAGTGCTAGCAGTAATAATAAATTTTTAAAAGGTACACTGATTTTGACGGTTTCCAGTATCGTCGTCAAGGTCATCGGTTCGCTGAATTGGATCATTTTGTCGCGTGTACTGGGCGGCGAAGGGATCGGCCTTTACCAGATGGGGTTTCCGATCTATCTGATGGCAATAACATTGTCATCGGCAGGGATACCGGTCGCAATTTCGATTATTACGGCTGAAAAGCTGGCGCAGAAGGATTTTCTGGGAGCCAAACGTGTCTTTAATGTTTCTCTGCGGTTATTGTTCGTTACAGGCCTGGTTTTTGCATCGGCACTTTTTTTCGGCGCTCATTGGCTGATCGATAATCACTGGATCCGTGATAGCCGCGCTTATTACTCTATTATTGCTTTGGCTCCGGCCGTATTTTTTGTTACATTTTTAGCCAGTTTCCGCGGCTATCTGCAGGGCTGGCAGATCATGACGCCAACGGCGGCTTCCGAGATAGTAGAGCAGCTGATGCGTGTTGTGACGATGATCGTTTTTGCGAATATGTTTATGCCGCATGGTTTGGCTTATGCGGCTGGCGGCGCCAGTATGGGCGCCGGAGTCGGCGCCTTCTGCGCGCTTTTGGTTTTGATGTGGTTCTATGGACGGCTCAAGCAGAAGCTGAAAGCAGATCTGCAGCAGCAGAATCCACTGGCTACGAGAGAGTCGGCGCGGGCCATCATCAGCCGCCTGCTGCGGCTGGCGCTGCCTGTTTCCATGTCCAGCCTGATGCTGCCGGTTGTGGCGAACCTTGATCTTTTGATCGTGCCGCAGCGGTTGGAAGCAGCTGGTTTTCATATCAGTCAGGCGACAGAGTTTTTCGGTTATCTGACAGGTATGGCTGTGCCGTTGATCAATTTAGCGACTATCTTCACGGCGGCTATGACGATCAGCCTGGTACCGGCGATTTCTGAATCGCGGGCACTGAATGATGTTTTCGGCATCAGGGCCAAAACCAGGACGGCCTTCAGAGTCGCTTTGATCATTACCTGTCCCTGTTTTGTAGGTATGTATTTTCTGGCTGAAAAAATAGCGGCGCTGATTTATAATGCGCCTGGAGCTGCCGATGCTATCCAAACTATGAGCGTAGGTATCTTGCTGTTGGGTCTGCATCAGATCAGTACAGGAATTCTGCAGGGGCTGGGTCGGACTTCGATCCCGGTCATCAATATGATTTTAGCGGCTGCGGTCAAGGTGTTTTTAAGCTGGACGCTGACGGCGATACCGACTTTGGGTATCAAGGGTGCGGCAATGGCTACGGTAGTGGATTTTGGCCTGGCAGCAGTTTTAAATATGATTTTTATTTACAAATATACAGGTTTTGCTTTATCCTTCAGCGGTGTATTTAAGCCTGCTGTGTCAGCCGCAGCTATGGGAGCGGCTGTTTATGGCGTGATCACGCTGGCGGCAAGCTGGGGAGCCTGGGCGATTTTAGCGGCTATTGCCGTGGCTGTGCCTGTTTACGGCGGCGTATTGCTGGCAGTGGGCGGTATGGGTAAGGATGATCTGGAAAGTCTGCCTTTTATTGGGCACAGGCTGCTGGCAGCAGGTCAGAAGTTAGGGTATTTTAGATAAGAGGTTAAAATATGGAAGAGAAAGATTTACAGAAACAGCAAGAATATACCTTTACAGTACCTCGGGCGGAAGGGCAGAAAGTTTACCATTTTGGCGCCCGGCGGTTTAAATTGCTGGCCGGCGCTGTATTGGTATGTACTGTCTGTATGGTGGGCGCGCTTGGTTATATGGGTTATAATTTTTATCAGTTCCGTCAGGAACGGACTGATTTTTTAGAATATCAGGCTAAAAAAGGCGAGTTGGAAGCACAGCTGCAAAGCCTGCTGGCGGATAACGAAAAAATGCTGCGTGATATGTCTGAAATCACGACATTGGAAACTAAACTGCGCCGGGCATTGATTCGTGACACTGACAGTACTAAGCTGGGCAGTGATTTAAGCAGCGCGTCAGGCGAAACGGCAACGGCAGGCAATGCTCCTCGTTACTTGGGACAGGGAGGTCCTGCTGATTTGGGCGTGAAGGAAATGGCGGCAGTACTGACGGCTCAGAATAAAAATATGGCGCAGCAGATCGACGAGAAGAAAACTTCGATGAGTGAACTGCTTTCGGAGCTGGAAGGGCGCAATAATAAACGCTCGGTCTTTCCTGATCTGTGGCCGACCAAAGGTGGTACGATCAGCTCTCCCTACGGTGGACGTACGGGACCGATCGGTGGCGGTTACGACTGGCATCCCGGGGTTGACATTGCTGTTGAATTCGGCGAGCCGGTTTACGCCAGTGCGATGGGGACGGTAGAGGTTGCCGGTTGGAACGGCGGTTATGGACGCTATGTACGTATCGATCACGGCAACGGTTATGAAACTGCTTACGGGCATATGAGCGGGATTGCCGTTGCGCCCGGTCAAAGCGTGCGTAAGGGTGAGATCATCGGCTTTGTCGGCAGCAGCGGATATAGTACCGGCCCGCATGTGCATTTTGAGGTTTTTGTCGATGGGCAGAACGTTGACCCGATGTATATGCTGAAAATCGGCCAGCGGCTGAATAAATAGCAGTAAAGAAAGGCATTGTTTCCTTGGGGAAATAATGCCTTTTCTATGTTTAAGGACAGATAAAGCTTGCCTGAGAGCATAAAAATACTTTATGATAGAAAGAAAAGGACAGAACAGGCAGATGCAGTTGACCAGGATAAAAGGAGGCAGAGGCAATGGAATTGCGGATACTGAGGTATTTTCTGGCAGTGGCACGTGAGGAGAATATCACAAAAGCGGCTGAGCTGCTGCATATCACGCAGCCGACATTGAGCCGACAGCTGGCACAGTTAGAGGAAGATGTGGGAGTAACGCTGTTTTCGCGCGGCGCGCGTAAGGTGACGTTGACTGACGAAGGAATGCTGCTGCGCCGGAGGGCCGAGGAGATCGTTGATCTGGCAGATAAAACGGAAAAAGAACTGACAGAACGCGACGAGCTGATCAACGGCGTAGTATCGGTGGGCTGCGGCGAGTTGGCTTCCGTACAGGTCATTGCTGAAATGTTCCGGGCTTTGAAAGAAAAGTATCCTGCTGTAACTTACGAATTATATGCCGGTAATGCGGATTATATTAATGAACGTATCGAAAAAGGTCTGTCAGATATTGCTTTGTTTCTGGAACCCGTGGATATTGACAGGTATGATTTTATCCGTCTGGGGGTCAAAGAACGCTGGGCCGTGCTGCTGCCTGCCGAAGATCCGCTGGTGCAAAAGGGCTTTGTTACGGCGGCAGATCTGGTGGGGAAGGAGCTGCTTTTTCCAGCACGGCTGAAAGTGCAAAATGAGCTGGTCAGCTGGTTTGGTGATTATTTTCCGCAGGTCAGGGTTCCGTATACCTGCAATATGAGTACGAATGCTTCGATAATGGTACGGAACGGGCTGGGATATGCTTTTCATATTGAGGGTTCACGGCCTTTTTTGGACCGCTCACAGGTCTGTTCGCTGCCGCTGTATCCTGAACTTGCTGCTACTACAGTGCTGGCCTGGAAAAAACGACAGCCTTTCAGTGTAACGACGACGAAATTTATTGAGTTTGCCAAAAATTTTGTGAAAACATATAACAATAGGGAGCAGTGAAGATAAAAGCAATAGCAGACAGTTGCAGCTGAATCAGAGGCTGTGGTCAGAAAGTGTAAGTGCAGATCACCAGAAGTGATTGCGCTTGCACTTTTTTTATTTGTACAGTCGTGGAAAATCAATGCCTAAAAGGCATTGATGGATATGAGAAATAGGTATTATACATATAAGAAAGAACAATTTATAATAATTTATAATGAAAGTGATCCGGGAACACGTGTTATGGAAAAGTTTAAAGAGAGAATTTTTAGTGGGGCTGAGTAGCTATGGAAAAGATGCAGAAATGTACGCAGGAGAATTTACAGCAGATTCTGCAGTCGGCAGAACAGCGGCCGGAGCGGTTAAAAGCAGCTTTAAATATCATTGAGCACAGCGATAATACAGAGGAACAGAAAATCAAGCTGCTGAAAAATCTGCGCTTTTATCTGCTGGATGATATCCATTTTAAACAACAGCTGCTGGATAATGTCGATTACAGTATTTATCAGCTCAGGCATAATCACTGTGAGGAGGAGTAAAAATGACGATTCGGGAAATTGCCGCAAAAACCAATATGTCAACTGATACTTTAAGATATTATGAAAGGATCGGGCTGCTGCCTCCGGTGCCACGGAATGCGGCCGGGATCCGCAATTATGATGAGTATTTTGTAAATTTTATCAATTTTATCAAAAAGCTGAAAGCCAGCGGGATGTCACTGGAACATATCATTGATTATATTCGGCTGGCAGAAATGGGTGATGCTACGATACAGGAGCGTAAAAAGCTGCTGGCAGAGGCGCGGGAAATGCTGCTTGATAAAATCAACAGTTTGCAGCTGGTTGCGGAACTGGCAGATTATCAGCTGAGAAATTATGAGAATTTGTTACAGCCGGAAACATATGCTTTATTAAACAGGCATCCGGCTTCGAAAGCACTAGCAATCTGATCCAGAAGTTGATAAACAAATGATTTATTATGAGGAGGAAAATAATATGAAATTTTGGCAGAGATTCAACAAAAACACTTTTAGAGGAATAGCTGCGGCTCTGGTTGTGGCTGCTGCGGTCATGGGCGGTACAGGTACAGCTTTGGCAGCCGGTGAGCCTGTAACAGAGGAACAGACAAAGATCATCAGCGCGTCGCTGCTGCAGGCAGGTGGTACAGTATTTCCTATCGGTAATGATAATGCGGCTTATGCCAGATATTTTACCGGACAGAGCTTTCTTTTTCCCATGGCTAACGATACTGTAAGTGTGTCTAACGTGACTTTTGCTCCGTCCTGTATCAATAACTGGCATACTCACAGCGGTTCGTGTCAGGTCCTGGTCGGGGTATCAGGCCGTGGATATTATCAGATCTGGGGACAGGACCCGGTAGAAATGAAAGCCGGTGAAAGTGTGACGATCCCGGAAGGGACTAAACACTGGCATGGCGCTGCCGGCAACAGCTGGTTCCAGCATCTGTCGATTATGAGCAAGGGTGCAGGTACTACCTGGCTGGAGCCTGTTGACCAGAATGTTTACAGTCAGCTTAAATAAATATACGAAAATGAGTTAAGCATAGTACAGTAATAAAAAACTCAGACTTTCATAATTTATGGAAGTCTGAGTTTTTGCAGTTATATATAATTCAGCAACGAAAAATAAACAGTGATCAGCCTAATTTACGTTCTACCATTTTAACGAGGACCGCAGTACCGCTGGGCAGAGCTTCTTTGTTCAGCTGCATATCCTGATGATGCAGGCCCGGAGCTGCAGCTGCGCCGACACCGAAGTAAGCAGCTTTGATATGGGGATATTTATTAACAAAGTAGTGGAAATCTTCACCGCCGGGGTTAACGAGTTCTTTCGCAAGTTTTTCTTCGCCTACTACCTCGACGATACATTCTGCAACTTCTGCAGTCAGTTCGTCATCGTATTCAGCAGCGGGGATCACACCGCCGGGAGTAGTGACTTCGGCAGTAGCCCCAAGAGCAGCGGCAGCATTGGTAACTGCACGGCGCAGTTTTTCCAGCAGTTCGGTCATAGCTTCGTTGGTTTGTGCGCGGGCATCGACGATCATTTCAACTTTATCAGGAATGATATTGGGGGCTACGCCGCCGCCTTTGATGCCGGTAACTTTGCAGGACCAGGGGATGATAGGATTGATTTTAATAGCCGTAATCGCATTGATAGCGACAGCGGCTGCTTCGATTGCGTTGACACCCAGGTGCGGACGTGCGCCGTGACTGGATAAACCGTTGATAACGACGTTAACGAAGGTGCTGGAAGCATGGCGCACTGCTGGCGACATTTCGCCGTAGGCAATGTCCTGCACAGGACGGATGTGCAGACCAAGAGCGATATCGACGTCTTCAATTACGCCGGCATCAATAACTGCCAAAGCGCCTTTTAAGGTTTCTTCACCCTGTTGGAACAGGATGCGCAGGGTGCCGCGTTTAACCTTGCCTACCAGCTCGGAGGCAGCGGCTAAAAGCATGGCGGAATGGGCGTCGTGGCCGCAGGCATGAATATTTTTCTTTTCGCCGTCGATCAGAAAGGGCAGTGCGTCCATATCGGCACGCAGCATCATTACAGGTCCGGGCTCTGAGCCTTTGATTTCGCCGATAACGCCGGTGCCGCCGATGTTACGGGTAACTTTGTAGCCCATTGCTTCTAATTTATCTGCCAGATAGGCAGAGGTTTTAAACTCTTCAAAACCAAGTTCAGGAATTTGATGTAAGTCGTCATAAATATTACGTGGATCTAATTTGTTCATAATGCATCGTTCCTTTGTTTTCAAAAATTAAAGCGGGCTTTAAAAACGCTTTAAAATAATTATAGCATCAACATGCCTAAGAAGCAAAAAAGGCACAGCTTTTGCTGTGCCCTTAAATATAAAGATTTATTTACCGAGGATGATTGAAGTCAGAGTGATGGGATCGACATATTTGCCGTCTTTATAGACGCGCATGTTACCGCTGGCGATTTCGTCGATCAGAATTACTTCGTCGTTGTTGTAACCAAATTCGAATTTGATATCGTATAAATCCAGACCCATTTTTGCCAGGTCTGCAGCAACGATTTTAGTGATTTTAAGGGTTTGTTCCTTCATACTGTTGAACATTTCCTGGCTCATGATGCCGAGAGCTGCCAAACCTTCGGAAGTGATCAGAGGATCGCCTTTAGCATCGTCTTTTAAAGTAGCTTCAACGTAGCCGCCTTCGAGAACAGTGCCGTCAGCAATGTAGTCACCGTAACGACGGATGAAGCTGCCGGTTGCTTTCAAGCGGCAGATGACTTCAAGGCCTTTACCGAATACTTTAGCAGGCAGGACTTCCATAGTGGCGTTATCGATATCTGCGCTGACATAGTGGGTTTTTACACCTTCTTTTTTGAGGATCTCGAAAAAGTGGATCGAAGTCTCAAGATTTGCTTTGCCGATACCTTCGATAGTCAGCCCGACGGTATTCTCACCGGGATCAAAAACACCGTCTTTGCCGGTGCAGTCATCTTTGAATTTTAAGAGTACATTGCCGTTTTCCAGGGAATATACTGTTTTAGTTTTGCCTTCGTAAATTTTCTCCATTGGTAACAACCCTTTCACTTTTTAAAGTATTGGAACTGTTCTAATATTATATAATATTTGTCCTTGCAGTTGCAATAGAAGAAAATGTGAATTTTCTTTAATTTGACAGGCAATAGCTAATGTGATATTTTGAAGTCAAAGAAAACAGACAGGCGGTGGCAATAATGATCAATATTTCGATACCTGCGATCTGGATCGCATTTTTTGGAGCCTTGTTTGGGGCGATGCTGGGTGTGGCTTTGTCCTTCTGGATCATTAAGAGAGAGGTACAGCGGGAAGTAAGACGGATCGAAAACGAATATAAATTTCTTTTGGTACAGGGGCTGGTCGGCGGTGTGATGAAATACTTTTTTAAAGACGAAGAAACAACGGTCTGTAAAGAAGATGCAAAACAATCGGCAGAACAGTGATTATAATAAAACAGACCTCGGACATAATATGCCGAGGTCTGTTTTATTATTGGAAGGGCTTAACAGATTTATGAATTTTAACAAAATAAATGCTTGTAATATTGATAATATGGAATAAATTAATTAATAAATTCAAATAGGAGATAGCACACAGTTGAAATTAACAAAAATGTTTTGTATGATGTATTTAAGCAGTAATACAAAATAATTTAAGGAAGTGAATCAAATGAAATTGAAAAATGTTTTTTCATTACTGGCAGCTTTAGTAGTTTTATGTGTAGGCGCTATGGCTGTGGCGGCTCCTGCTCCCAGTCAGCTTGGGCAAAGCAGGGCGGCGATCGAAGTTGCTAAAGCAGAAATTCCGGCAAACTGTAATCTGATTGGTTATACAACTAAAGGTGATGAAAGCCGTATTACTTTTCAAGACCCTGACACTTTGGAATATTATTATGTGAAGGTTGCAACGGCTACTTCCAAAATCAAAGAGATAGAAGTCAAGGGTGCAACATTTGTCAAAGGCAGCACTATTATCAACAAAACTCCGGCAGATATCGAGCGCTTTGTTATGGCTGAATACCCGGATGCCCGCAATATTGTTGTAACTATGGACAAAGAAGGCAATAATTCCTACTATGAAGCCGAATTTACTACCCTTAAATTTAAGGGGGAATTAAAGTTTAATCCTGCCACCGGCGTTATTTTTGAGCGTGAGCTGGATTATTATTGAGGATTCAGGTATCATGGAATAAAAACAGGCCCTGCATGCAGGGCCTGTTTTTTTAGTGTTAACTGTTCAGCAATAAGTGCGCCAAAGATAACTGAGCGGCATTACGATAAATAAAGCCGGCAGCGTATTGGCGACACGGAAGTCTTTCAATTCACAGATACGAAAGCCGGTAATAATAGCTAAAATGCCACCGCAGGCCATAAAATCACCAATCATCAGAGGATCTGTAAGCGGCATGATGAAGCCGGCACTCCAAAAGAGGATGCTGAAAAAAAGAAACTGGGGGATTGCGATACAGGCGATCATAGGCCCCATATGAGCAGCAAAAGCAAATGCTGCAAAAATGTCCATAACAGATTTTGTTAAAAGAACAGTGCTGTCGCCATTTACGCCTTCACCAATCGCGCCGAGAATTCCTGTACTGCCGGTACAGAACAGCATCAGCAGGCCGACGAAACGGCTGATATAAGCATCATTATCTGCTGCCGCAGTATTGGTGAGACGTTCGATAAGTGTTTTAAGCCTAAGCGAAGCGAAATTGATCTGGTCTTCGATTCGAAGTGCTTCGCCGATGATAGTACCCAAGATCAGAGCTAATGTAACTGCTGTCTCTTATACACATCTGACGCTGCCGACGACTTAATAGGT
>ERZ1027089.852-NODE-852-length-13327-cov-6.758665_pt1 | contig 13327 bp, 11 predicted proteins | sample MGYA00519412_ERZ1027089 | MGnify/ENA primary metagenome ERZ1027089 (study PRJEB26926, sample SAMN06164433) | human gut metagenome | biome: ENVO:00009003; feature: ENVO:2100002; material: ENVO:00002003 | host: Homo sapiens | place: USA | collected 2012 ... | reverse complement strand
CATACGAGATGTAGAGAGGTCTCGTGGGCTCGGAGATGTGTATAAGAGGCAGCTCCAGGAGCGACGTGCCCCTGCTCAAGGCTGGGGATACGGCGACGATCACCTTGTTTTTCACCAATATGGGCCGGGTAGGCATGGACAATGCCCTGGTCACCATCACCACCTCGGACTCCCTTATTTTGACGGAAAACGCAGCCTCCTTCCCCCTGGGGAACATTCCCAGCGGCCAGACTGCCGCCTTGACCCTACAGTTCAAGGCAGCGAAAACCGTTTCTGCGGAACAGCAGACCATTACCGCAGAGGTAAAATATACCTACTTCAATGGGGAAGCCCCGACCCAGGGCGCTGCCTCCGACCGGGTAAACCTTTTGTCCCGGGCCACAGACCCCAACGCCGCCCAAATGGACGGCCCGGTCCCCAATGTGATCCTGCAACGGTACACCTACGGGGAAAGCGGCCAGCAGGTAGCGGCGGGCTCGGAATTTTCCCTGCAATTGGATTTCCTCAACACCAGCGAAAAGAAAAAGCTGGAGAACGTGGTCATGACCTTGGAGCCCGGAGAAGGCCTGAGCCTGTGCGATTCCTCCAATACCTTTTACTACGCCAGTTTAGGTAAGCAGGAATCCAAAACCGAGACCGTACGGCTGGTAGCCCTTCCCAGCGCAAAGCCCGGCTCTGCAGAAGTGACCGTCACCTTCAAATATGAATACGTGGATAACCATAAGCGTAACCAGGTGACCCTGCCCCAAAAGCTCTCCATCCCCCTGTATCAGCCGGACCGGTTTGAGGTGACCATGGCCAATCCTCCCCAGGACGCCACCGTGGGACAGGAGACCACCCTAACCCTACAATATTACAACAAGGGCCGTAGCGACGTATCCAATGTGCAGGCCCAGCTTCCCAGTTCCATACCCGCTCTGAATACGGTGCAAAATCTGGGGAATTTAGAGCCAGGCAAAAGCGGCACCATCAACTTTGTCCTCACCCCGGACGAAGCCGGCGCCCTGAGCTTCAGCGTGAAGGTCAGCTATGAGGATGCCAGCGGCCAGGTGCAGGAAAAGGAAGTACCCGTATCCTTTAACGTGGAAGAGACGTACTTTGACCCAATGGATTCGGATGAATTGGGCATGGACGTGGACGATGGAGAAAAGAAAAGCCCCCTGCCCTATATTCTGATGGGTTGCGGCGGGCTGGCCGTTATTGGCGGGGGCGTGCTGTTCTACCTGAAGAAGCGGGGCGCCAAGCAAGGAGGACAAAACAGCTATGAATGGAAAGAAGAGGAGGCGTAACCCATGGGCCGGCAGGATCTGATCCGTATGTGTATCCAGAACCTGCTGCGCCGAAAATCCCGTACCCTGCTTACGGTATTGGGGGTGCTGATCGGCTGCTGCGCCATTGTGATCATGGTATCCATAGGCATTGGTATGAAGGAATCCCAGGACAAGCTCCTTTCCGAAATGGGAGATCTGACCATCATCACCGTATACCCCCAAAGCCGCGGCAAGCAAGGGAAAAAGCTGGACGATGGCGCGGTACGTTCCTTTACCACCTTAGAGCACGTGGAAGCGGCCACCCCAAAACTGAGCCCGGATGACTTTACCGTACGGCTCTATGCCGGGGAGGGGCGGCGGTTTATGGCGGACTATGCCAGCGCTGCGGGTCTGGATATCAAGGCGGTGGAAGGCTTAGGATATAACCTGCTTTCGGGCCGCTACCCCCAGCCTCTTGCGGAGGGGGAAGCCCTGGCTGGCCAATATATGGAATATGCCTTTCAGGACACCATGCGGCCGGAAGGATATAATACGGTGGACCTATACAGCATGTACCAGGACGACGGCACCGTGGGGGAGCCGCCCCCTGCCTACTTTAACGCCATGGAAAGCCCGCTTATGTTGGAAGTCCGTTATGGGGACGCGGCCCCTGTTACCAAGCCCATCACCATTACCGGCAGGGTCAAAGAGGATTATTCCAAAGGCTATGAGACCTCTCAGGGCCTTATCCTGGACATTAAGGGTCTGCAAGCCATGATGGACCAAGCCAAGCAGGCGGCCGGCGTGGTATCCGGCCCTCCCAAGGGCTATGAAACGGTGCTGGTAAAGGTCACCGGCATCGACCGGGTGGCGGAGGTGGAAAAGAACATCAAACAGATGGGCTATCAAACCAGCTCCATGGAAAGCATCCGCCAGCCCATGGAAAAGGAAGCCCGGCAAAAGCAGCTGATGTTGGGCGGCCTAGGGGCTATTTCCTTGTTTGTGGCGGCCCTGGGCATCACCAATACCATGATCATGTCCATATCCGAGCGGACCCGGGAGATCGGCATCATGAAATCCCTGGGCTGCTACGTACGGGACATTCGCCGCCTCTTCCTTTTGGAAGCCGGCGCCATCGGCCTGATCGGCGGGGTAGTGGGCTGCGTGATCAGCCTACTGGCTTCCTGGATCATGAACCTGGTATCCCAAGGCTCCTCCATTTCCTCCCTGACGGATGTTTATACCATCCTAACCACGCCAGGCAGCCGTTTGTCCGTGGTGCCGGCCTGGTTGCTGGCCTTTGCCATCCTGTTTTCCATTCTCATCGGCCTGGGCTCCGGCTACTACCCTGCCAATAAGGCGGTGCGCATCCCCGCCCTAGAGGCCATCAAGAGCGAATAGGGAACGAACAAAACGTGGTCCGCCTCTATTTTAAATAGATCCGGCCTGTTCCTTTGCCGCTAGAAACAAAGGGGCAGGCCACTTTTTATGCCGGCTTACGGGTTTAATAGATACACCCCCAGATTTAAATAAGCGGCATAGGTGAGCCATAGCACATAGGGGAGCTGCAAATTGGCGGCAGCGGGCCGGATGGGCCGAAACGCCCGGATCATCCAAAGCACCAAGCCATACAGCAGCACCAAAATAAAAAACGCTAGCAAATACGCCTGGCCCAGGAAGAATACCAGGGGCCAAAGGAAGTTTACAGCCAATTGGGCGCCATAGATGGCTAGGGCGGGTTTCACATTTGGGCCATCGCACGCCAGGATCAAATACGATGAGATCCCCATTAGGCCGTACAGGATGACCCAGGCAATGGGAAAAGCCAAGGGCGGCGGCGCAAAGGGTGGTTTTTGCAGGCTTTCAAACAAGACGGCAGCATCCCTGGTAAGCCACCCTGCCAGCCCGCCCACGGCTTGGGGAATAACCAAACATAAAAGCAATTGCTTCCAACGGATCGGTTTCATGTTTGCCTCCTATGCGAGTTTTCTCCTTATAGCATATGCCGCAAGTGGTTCTTCATCCCCATAAATATCCCGCCTTCATGGGCGATAACATAGGATAATATCCCCTTAAAAGGGCATACTGCGGCGGCTGCCCAGGTTTACTTCCCTGGCGTCTTTTTCCCATCCCTCTACCCTAGTCCTTTTCTATCCTCCAAATATGGTAAAATCCCCCAGACGGCCTTTCACCGCTTTCCCCATTGGGTTTTCAGCCCATGGCTCCTTTTGCCGCGGCCTTACCGGCTGGTTTTCTGAAATAAAAAAACCGGCCGGCCGCAGCGCGGCCGGCCGGCGCCCCCCTAGGGGCCGGAAAAGGGTTGATTAATCGTAGTAAACGTAGGCGGGGTCCGCCGTGGCGGGGTCATGGTAGTAGGCCCCGGGGCCGTTGGCCATGATCTCCTCATAGGAGGGGATCCCCTCGATCAGGATGGTCTGATCCGGGTGCACCATGTTGTTCACCTCGATGATGGTGGTGGCGGTTTCAACATGGCGGGCAATCCGCTTGGTGATGGGCCACCCGTTCTCGTCGATGGGCGCGTACAGCAGCCCGTGCTCGCCCGCCTTCATCACGAACCGGTCCTTGCCGCTCATCAGCAGCTCTTCGTCCGTTATGCCACGGATACGGTCCAGCATGGGCTCCGCCACCTCCACCAGCATGGACGCCGCGTCGGAGAAGTCGCCCACCTCCCGGTGGCTCAGGCCGTGCAGCTCCGTGGGCGAGAATTCCATGCCGATCGCCACGTCGAATACCTGGCTCGTCAGCAGCATGGAGGTCATCGCCGCCACCTCGTTGGCCTTCTCATGGGCCACGATGGTGTTCTCCACCGCGTACTCCAGCTCCGCCTCGTGGAAGTCCAGGGTCATGTCCACCCCTTCCTGCTTGATCAGCTCCATGGCCGCATACGCCGTCCGCTCCGTCAGCAGCCCGTCCGCCTTGCCCGGCCAGTTCCGGTTGATGTTCCGGATGTCCACATACGCCAGGCTTTGCCCGCTGGGATAGTGGATGTATACCTCCGGGTCCGGCCAAGAATCCAACGGGCTCGCCGCTCGATCCCCAAACCGGAAGGTCTTTTCGCCCCACGGCGTCTCGATGGTGTAGAACCGGGGATACGCTTCTCCCATGCGGGTCGCCAGGGAGCCGCTGGTGTTGATCCGGTCGATCACGATCACCTTGCCCTGGGTCACCTTCAGGTTCTCCGTGAACAGCAGCGCCGCAGTGTTGCACGCCGGCTCCTCCGCATGGGTACCCCCAAAGATCAGCATGGTGCCGCCTTCGACCCCGCTGTCAAAGATGTATACGTTGCAGTCGTTGACCGTCCCTTTTACCACATCGCTGTAGTCGCTCAGCTTCTTCACTTCCGTCACATACGGGCTTACTACCACCGCTTCCTTGTATGTCCGGTGCTCGTAAAACAGGTATCCCGCTATGCCTACCGCGCAGAAGATGACAGCCAAAATCAGCGCCTTGATGGATCTCATGCTCATTTTCATCTGTCTACCTCCTTATTTCAGCCGCAGCAGCCGCAGGATGAACGGCATCATGATCAAGCTGTACAGGATCGCATCCTGTACCTTCTGGGACTTTACAAATACCTTCGCCAGCGCAAACAGGAAAAACGCCGCGATGCCATAATATAGTACGGTGATCACCGTGTTGATTACCTGGAGAACGCTCATATCCTTAACCTCCAATAAATGCGCCGATTTGCTTGCTGAAGATCATGACCACGGTGGACATGGCCAGGATGAACAGCATCGGTACCAGGGCGGTCTTTACAAAACCCTTATAATAGTTCCCCTTGTAATCCAGCTCCATCACGGCAGCCCGGCCCACCACTGCGGTCGGCGGCAGGCAGTCCCCCAAGGGCAGCATTACCGCCCAGGTGGACAGCGCCACGATGGGGTCATACCCCAACATATTGAACAGCATGATCAGCGGCACGCCGAACAGGGGCGCCACCGCGTATTGCAATACGCCTTCCGCCACCGGCAGGATGATCCACAGGGTAGCGAACAGCACCGCCACCGGCAGCGTTACCACCGCCAGGGACAGCAGACCACGGGCGCCGGTCAGGGTCATGATCTGGTTCAGCATGCCCACTACCACCATGATGCCTACCAGGCCCTGGAGGTTCTTTACCGTGGTGCACGCCACGTCGATCACGTTGATCTTGGTGCCCTTAGGCGCCACCAGCAGCACCGTGCCCGCGCACAGCATGAAGGTGAGGGGCAGTCCCACTACCGGGAAGGACTCCGGAATCACACGGCCGCACAGGATGATCACGATCAGTACCAGGAAGGGCAATGCCGCACGCAGCCCGTTCCAGCCCTTAGGCGGTTCCGGCAAGGTGGCCATGGCCTCGTCCAGATGGATCTTTTCGCCCTTGCCCGCCAGGTAGAAGGTGGCGAACAACGCCCCCACGATGGACAGGAAGCCCAAGGGTACGGTGAAGCCCACATAGGGCATATTCGAACCTGCCGCTGCCATCATCGCCCACAGGTTGATGGGCGGGCAGGCCGCGCTCATGGCCGCCAGGATGAAGATCAGCGCCACCCGCCGGTCCTCGGATACTCCCATGGCCACCAGCACCGAGCTTACCAGACCGCCTACGGTCAGCACCGTGGTCGCCCCGGAACCCGTGATGGCGCCGGGCACCAGCATCACCGCCGTCAGCAGGATCAAGCAGACGAACCGATGGGCGTGGAAGGTCTTTACGATCACCCGCACGATGTACGCTACGCCGCCGCTCTCCTTGTAGATGGTCATGAAGAACGTGGCCGTCAGGAACAATAAGCAGATATCCAGATACGTTACCGAACCTTCTACCAGGTGCCGTACGATCTCCACAAAGGGCAGGGGGGAACGGGGATCCTCCCCCTGGGGTAGGATAAGATGGATTAGGACAGCGGCGATGGTCGCCGTAAGCATGGACAGCTCGGTGGTCAGCCGCAACTTCTTTGCCAATGCGAATACCACGACCAGTGCCACCAGCACCAGCGTGGAATGGGTAAACATAGTCACGAAAAATTCCTCCTCTATGACAGCGGGGGGTCGGCCCCGGCCCGCCGGCGGTTGCCGGCAGGCCGTAGGGGGGCGTTATCCCGCCCCCCGGCCGCTTATCTTCCGAAATGGATTTACTCCGTGATCACGCTGGCGATGTCCAGCGCTTCGGACACCTTGATCAGGGGCTTGTTGTTCTGGGCCGCGTAATCGGTGAAGAAGCCGTCGCTGTCGCTATCCTCTACCACCAGGATCACGTCCGCCATGCCCATGACCGCCTCAATGGACTTTTCGTCGGAATTATCCGTGCGGCGGGCCATGCCCTCGATGTGGGCGCCGACCACTACCATGCCGGCGTCCTTGGCCGCCTGCATCAGGGCGGTACAGCGCTCGATCTCGGTATCCACGTCCGTGCCGGCGGCGCCCATGCCCTTCATGCTGGTGCCCGCGGTGACCACCAGGGTCTTGTAAGCGCTGGTGTCCAGGGTCTCAGCAGTAAGGCTGTTGTCGCTGGCGGAGGTGAAGCCGGACTGTACGGCTACCATGTTCACCATGACCGCGCCGGGGCTCTGGCCGCAGGTGGTCACGATCATGGGCGCCTGGATGGAATCCCCGGAAACCTCCGTGGCAGGCGCGGCCTCGCCGGTCTCGGCAGGGGCTTCCTCCGTGGCGGGGGCCTCCTCAGCGGGGGCCTCAGCAGGGGCCTCGGCAGCGGGCGCTTCCGCGGCGGGGGCTTCCTCGGCCGGCGCGCCGCACGCGCTCAGCGCCAGGGCGAGGACCAACATCAGGGCGATGATGGAAAGAATCTTTTTCATTGTTACAGGTACCTCCTGAAAGAATTCGGTTCGTACGACAGGGCCTGCGATTGGCAGGCCCTGCAAGCTTATGTTGCGTGTCTCTTACCAGCACAGGGCCTTAAGCGCCTTTATTTGCTCTCGGAACCCTTCTTCTTGCTGAAGTACACCACAGCGGCGATCACGATCACCACCAGCACGATGATGCCGATCACCGCACCGGAGCTCATGCCAGTGCTCTCCGTGGCCGCAGGTTCTGCGGGCGCTTCTTCAGCTGGCGCTTCCGTGGCTGCGGGGGCCTCTTCTGCCGGCGCTTCCTCCGCGGGGGCTTCTTCCTCGGTGGTGGTACCATAAATGGCTTCCATATCCGCGATCATGGTCTCGCCAATGCCAGAGGCAGCTACGAAATCGGGGTTGGTCATGCCCAGGGTGGTACGGGAGCCGTCCTCTTCCAGGCACAGGCCGTCATAGTACTTGCCTACCAGTCTCCAAGCGAAATCCCACCAGCCTTCATAGACGGTGTTCATGGCGTTGTTGGTGTACTCGGTCAGGAAAGCAGCAGCCTTCTCGGGGCTCTCTTCATAGAGCTTGGCGGCTTCGGCGTCGATGTCGGCTTCCTCAGCCATGAACTGATCCATGTACTTGGCCCGCTCCGCGTGGATCTCCTCATACATGGCGTCCCAACGCAGCTGCGCCCAGTTGTTCACGAAGTTGAATGCCCACCAAGCGCTATCCTGATCGAATGCGCGGCGGTCGCCGATGGACCAAGCCTCGGGGACTTCGGTCACGCCGGCATAGATGGGCACGTAGCAGGTGGTGCTGGGATCATCCGCGCCGTACCAGAGCTTGGTGCCGATCTCAGCGGGCAGCCAGCCGCGGGCCTGGCCGATGAACACATAGGAGCAGGTGTGGATGGCGATCTTACGCTCGAAGCCGTAGCCCTGGGCGCTCTCGGGGATCTGCTCGCTCTTGATGCTGTTGCGGTTGGGGTTGCCATAGGGGCCAGCCGCTACGCCGACGGTCTGATCGTAGGGGGTGCCCTCCAGGTGATCGTTATAGATGGTGAACAGGTCGTCCATGGTCACCTTCTCGTCGGGCTTGATGGAGAAGTCATACTGGCTGCCGCCATCGATGATGGGGAGCTCCAGAGAGGGAGCCAGCAGGTCGAAGGCCCGCCACTCACGGCGAGAGGAGCCGAATTGGCCGGTACGGTCGCGGTCAAAGATCTTGGAGAAGTCGAAGTCTTCGCCTTCAGACCACCAACCCATCTGCTCGGGCAGGTCGGTGATGCCTTCGGACCACATGAAGTTCTCGGTGTCGTTGAAGTCGATCACGCCCAGGCGGGAGCGGTTGGCGCCAACGAACACTTCGTCATCCGCAAGGCGGCGGGCAGCCCAGTGGGCGCCGGGGGTGCCGCTCTCAGGCTGCCAGAGCATACCAGGACCAACGATCTCGAAGATCCAGATCTCGTTGGCATCGGTAACGGCCAGCATTTCGCCGCCATCGCCGTAGCCATACTGCTCAGCCAGATCGCCCATGATCTGCACCACCTCGCGGGCGGTGGAACCACGCTGCAGGCCCAGCATCTCCAGGTTGGCGATCACGAACATGCCTTCGGGATTGTACACGTCGTCAATACCCGTCCAGGTGTGCTCGCCGATCAGGACGCCCTTTTCATTCATGAAGGGGTAGGCCACGTTGAAGTAGGTATAGGTTTCAGCAACCTGAGGAACCTCACCGAACTTCTCGGGGGTGACCATGGTATCCTGGCAAGGATCCCGATAGATATCTACCATTTCGCCTTCGGCGTGGGTGCCGCCGGGAACCACAACGACCCGATGATCGTACCAACCATCGCAGCTATGGGTAACCATGGTGGAACCATCAGCAGAGGCTTCCTTACCAACTGCAACGACCGTGCAAGCCAGGGCAGTGGTGGCGCAGCACAAAACTACCAGGATGGCAATGAGCGTAATGCTCCAAAATCCAATACGTTTCATTACCTACATCTCCATTATTTAAGTTGATTTTACAGAGTGTCCAGAGTCGATCTACGCCTTTGCTATTTGGAAAGGCATCCCCCCTTATATGTGCATGATATCTTGCCATAATTTGCCATAAATAATGCCAACTGCTTCACAATTATGACATATTATTATTTTATCATTCTTTAAATAATTGTCAACATGAATAAAAATTAGCTATTATTTCATTTATACAATGTGCAGGGAATACATGGCAACGGATAATTCTTATAATTCGCTTTGATCTAAAAGATTTGGTATAAGTAAGAATTATATTATTCAAACGAACAGCGTCCCGCAAAATTGGCCGTTTGTGGGACGCCCTTTCATCGTATTCCCCTTGTCCGCTGCCTGCGCGAATTGAAAAAGCGTTAGGAAGCCGGCGGCCTATGCAACGTCCGCCCGGCCCGCCGGATCCCGTACGCCAGCCCGCACAGGGCCGCCATGCCGCCGAGGGCCACCGGCCAGGCGTAGATAGTTTCATAATATATGGCGCTTTCCCCAGGCGAAGGAAGCTGGGGGGGATCAAAGGACAGGCCATAGTCTGCCACCAGTTTTTTGATATTTAGCAGGTTGATCACCGGCAGGCCCGCCGCGCTGTAGCGCTCCACCAAGCCGCTGTAGGGCAGCACCCGGTGGTTCCAGCGGGGGGAGATCAGGCCCTGGCCCAGGGAGGTCGCCCCCTCCGTAAGGCCCAGGGAGGTGGTGTTCCCCCCCACGGCGATAAAGGCCTGTATGGGGCCGTTGGCTTCATAGAGGGCTATGCGGGCTTCTATGTTGGCGGTATAATCCGGCTCGTAAAACAGGGGAATTGGCAGTTCGGCTTTTAACCGTGCCAGGGTTGTTTCCAGCATATCCGGGTTCATTTCCAGCCCCACGTCATAGTCCCCCCCGATGGAATAGCAAATGGGCGGGCTTTTTAGATATCCGTCCTCGTACAGCATCCAGGCCATTTCTGGGAAGGTTAGATCCGGGTTATTGGCCCCATAGACGGAGGAACCCATGGAAACGATATACACCACCTGGACATCCATGGCGTCGCAGGCGGTAAGCACCGCCAGGTTCATGGCAGGGAAAGAGCCGGAAAACCCTGCGCCTACCGTATCCCCCGGCTGGACGCCGGCTTGATGCAGCAGCTTCACGGCCAGGGCGGCCATATCGCTGTTGGCGGTGGTGCGCTTGGCTCCGATTTCCCCCAGGGTGGTGGTAAGCAGGTTGAATTCCTCCCCGATCATGCCGGTTTGGTGGGTATCCTCCGGGCTCAGGGGGATGTCCCGCTCCGCTTTATAGCCCTTGACTACGTCCATGCAAGCCTGCATCCGGCCTGCGGCTTCCAACTGCACCTGATAATAGGGGGTGGGCGCTGCACGGCCAGTAGCGGCAGTTGCGCCAACCGCCAATAGGGCCACGGCTGCACAAAGCCCCAGCAAACGGGTTTGCTTTTTGGTTATGCCCGGCGTTTGATACATGGCCGCCTCCTAAAACACGGGAATCCCGGCCAAGAACATGAATAAGGCCAAAAAACCCACCACCACCGTCAGGGCCAATAGGGTCTTGACCGGCCCCTGGCGCACAAATTGGTTGGCCATGATCCCCGGCACCAGGTAGCCGATGATCCCGGGATCGTAGGGGAGGAGCAGGCCCAGCAGCTGGGCCAGGGCAAAGGAGACCAGGATCATCACGGCAAACTGCCGCCGGCCAAAAAGCAGCATATAGCGGGACAACAATTTAAACGCCCCCCAGGTCAGCAGCACGATCAGCAGGGTATAGGCGATGCGCAAAGGGGTTTGCAGGCTCAGGGCGATATAGCCGGCCACCACCAATCCTGCGGGAGAGACCCCGGTAAACTCCGCGAACAAGAGGCTCAGGAGCACCCCCAGCACGATGATTTCATTATACATAAAGCGCCGCCTCCTTCCGCACCCGTTCCATGATCTCCATGCCTGGCCCTGCGATATTGCCTGCCGCCAGCACCAGGTCCTCCGGCCCCAAGTCTGCAAAGGGGGCGTCGCTGGGCTTGTCCAGGGAACGTATGGGGATCGATAGATCTTGCAGGGCTCTGCGGGCAAAGCCGCGGGAACCGCCAAAAAGCCAGATCTCCCCTGGCGACAGATCCCGGGCCAAGGCGACCATATCCCGGGTGCGATAGCCTCGATCCTGCCGGTTATTGAGCAGCAATATCAGCCGCCGGCCTCCAAACCCATACCGCTCCACCACGCGGGTCAGGGCTAGCTTGGTGGAGACGGGATCATTTACGGATAGGGCGTTGATAAATACCGCCCCTTGGGGGAACCGGTGGACGGATAGGGCAAAGGGGTCTGGAACAAAATCCGCCATACCCTGGCAAGCGGCTTCCCGGCTTACGCCCAGGGCTTGGCACACGGCCAAGGCCAGCCCCTGGTTTTCCGGGAAAAGGGACATATGCTCCAGCCCGGCCCCCTCCGTAAGCACGGCCCGGCTGCCTTGCGCCGCCGCATAGGCCTGGATCTGGGGGAAGAAGGCCGCATCCCCTGTAAAGACCTGGCCATGGGCCGGTATGGTGCCGCATAGGGCTTGGCATACCTGCGGGAGGGTGCTGCCCATTTCCGCCGCGTGATCCGGACGGACATTGGTGATAACGCCTATATCCGCCTGAAGCATAGCGTGTTGGGAATACCATTGCAAATAGGGGTCCAGCGCCATGCATTCGATGACCAGCACCTGGGCCTTTTGCTGGTAAGCCTGGCGCAGGATGTGGATCTGCTCTAGGATATTCGCGCTTCCCCACCGGCGGATGGGCCGCTCTACCCCGTCCACCCCGATGGTCATAGGCAAGGTGCCTGTGGTCTTGCAAAAGACTCGCAGCCCGCCCGCCCGGAGCCCTCCGTCAATGAGACGGGTTACCGTGGATTTCCCCCGGGTCCCGTTTACATATATAATATGAGGGATTCCCCTCCGCCAACGGCCCACAGCCCTATGTTCCCACAGAAGATAGGCCAGATACATGCAGGTAAAAACCAGGATAATCATTCGCAACATCATAATATCACTTTATAGCACAAAATTGGTCTTATACAAAGCGCCGTATAGCAGGGCGGTTGCTTTCAAAAAAACAACATCTATATTCGAATAAAAATTCATAATCTCCATTTTTAAAAAATATTTATAGCGTCCAGCATCGAAACGCCGGCAAAAAAGATCCCAAAAGAACCTCCCTGGCCAGCCTGGGATGGGCCGAGTCTATTGTAGCAAGCCTGAAGGCAGATTGCAACATGCCCCCAGGGAACATATTTACCCCGTCCGGCATACCATAATCCCAGGGCGTATGCACAGGCGCATTTTCGCCTTTGTCCGGCCGGCCTCTCCCCGGCGGGGGCTGTGCCCTGGGGGTACGCTCTTCTTTACAGGAGGTGGGACATGGCTACCATAAGCTTATGCATGATCGTAAAAAACGAAGAAAAGGTGTTGGCCCGCTGCTTGGATAGCGTGAAGCCGGCGGTGGATGAGATCGTCATCCTGGATACCGGCAGTACGGACGCCACCAAAGACGTCGCCGCCCGCTATACGGACCGGATCTATGATTTCCCCTGGGTGGATGATTTTTCCGCCGCCCGCAATGCCAGCTTTGCCAAGGCCAGCATGACGTTTACCATGTGGCTGGATGCGGACGACGTGCTGCTGCCGGAAGATCTGGAGGCGTTGATCCAGATAAAATCCCAGCTGGACACCCTGGATGCGGATGTGATCATGCTGCCCTATCATACGGGCGTTGATGAAACCGGCGCGCCGTCGTGCCGCTTTTTTCGGGAGCGGCTCCTGCGTACCGGCATCCCCCTTACATGGAAGGGCCGGGTACATGAGGCCATCCAACATCAAGGCCGCTCCCTTCGCCTGGAAAAGCCTGCGATAACCCACCGTTCCATTAAAACCGTTTATACGGACCGCAACCTAAGGATTTATCAAGCTCAGGCTGCCGCTGGCGAACCCTTCAGCCCCCGGGACAGCTTCTACTATGGCAGGGAATTATATTATCACAAGCGCTACCAGGAGGCCATTAAGGTGCTGGAGGATTTTTTGCGCAGCGGCCGGGGGTGGGTGGAAAACAACGTGGAAGCCTGCAAGATCCTTTCCTATTGTTATGAGGGGCTGGAAGACGATATGGGCGCCTTTGGCGCCTTGACGTCGTCCTTTTTCTTCACGCCCCCCCGGGCGGAGCTCTGCTGTGAACTGGGCCGGCTTTTTATGAAGCTGCGCCTCTATCCCAACGCCATTTTCT
>ERZ1027089.850-NODE-850-length-13373-cov-5.324448_pt1 | contig 13373 bp, 19 predicted proteins | sample MGYA00519412_ERZ1027089 | MGnify/ENA primary metagenome ERZ1027089 (study PRJEB26926, sample SAMN06164433) | human gut metagenome | biome: ENVO:00009003; feature: ENVO:2100002; material: ENVO:00002003 | host: Homo sapiens | place: USA | collected 2012 ... | reverse complement strand
GAGATGTAGAGAGGTCTCGTGGGCTCGGAGATGTGTATAAGAGACAGGGATTACTTTGCTGAGATGGTCAAGGCCAGCGGCGTTGAGTGGGTCACCTATGAGGATGTCGGCGTTGCAGTCACGTTGACCGCAAGCCTGAAATCCCTGAAAGCCAAGGTCAAGGAGTATGTGGAAAAGGTTGCGGCTGACGTAGCCTGCATCAACGGCATGGAAAATGCCCCGGAGATCATGGCCGAGTATAAGCTGTGCGGAAGTTTGGCTGTTGCCATTAACAGCGTGAGCCAGCGCAAAGACCGTATTGCCCGGGAAGAAGCCGAGCGCAAGCAGCGTCTGGAAGCCCAGCTTCGGGCACAAGAAGCAGAAAAGGCCGTTCTGGATGTGGCAGAGGAAGAACTGTCTGCGCCTCAGGTCATGGGCACCGAACCGCCCGTTATGGACGAGCAGGAGACTGAGGACTCCCAGAAGGAGAGCGCGGAACAGGTCGTGACCGCCAAGTTTACTTTCATGGCTAGCACGTTCCAGTGCCGTGGTACATTGGCTCAGCTTCGTGGCCTGAAAGCTTTCGTCAATAGCAAAATTACTGAAATTCAGGCATACATGACCGACAACGGCATTGAAAACAGGGAGGTAAGTGACAATGGCTAAAGCTATGCAGCCGCAGAAGATGCGTTTTTCGCAGGCGATCCAGACTCCGATGTACAAAAATCTCGTGAATAACACGCTGGGTGATCCGGCGCGCGGCGCTCGCTTCATTGCCAATATCACTAGCGCCGTTGCTGTCAATCCGGCCTTGCAGGAATGCAACCCGGGCACGATTTTGGCAGGTGCCCTTTTGGGCGAAAGCCTGCTCTTGCAGCCTTCGCCCCAGTTGGGTCAGTTCTATCTGGTGCCCTTTAAGTCCAAGGCAAAGCGTGACCGGCAGGGCAATGTGATTGAGCCTGCAAGCGTAAAGGCGCAGTTTGTGCTGGGGTATAAGGGCTATATCCAGTTAGCACTGCGGACTGGCCAATATAAGCGCCTGAATGTGCTGGAGGTCAAAGCCGGGGAACTGAGCGGATGGGATCCGTTTGAAGAACGGTTCCATGAAATGCACTTTATCGAAGATTTTGAAAAGCGCGCAGCAATGCCGACGGTGGGTTATATCGCACACTTCGAGTATATTAACGGTTTTGAGAAAACGCTGTACTGGACCGCAGACCAGATGATGGCTCATGCGGACAAGTACAGTCAGGCGTTCAGCGCAGCAGCATATAAGAAGCTGCTGAACGGCGAAATCCCGCAGGACGAACTGTGGAAGTACTCCAGCTTTTGGTATAAGGATTTTGACGCGATGTCCAAAAAGACAATGCTGCGTCAGCTGATTTCCAAGTGGGGCATCATGACCGCCGAAATGACCACGGCTTATGAGCGGGACGGGCGCGTTATGATGCCGGACAGCACAGGCAGTGGCCTGTTGCCGGAAGCTGCGGAGTATGCAGATGCCGGGCAGAGCGAGCAGGAACCGCCTAAAATTGAGCGGACAGCCAAAACGATGGACCTGCCGGAGCCGGAAGCGGATGCCGTTGAGGAAGCCGTTGATTTGGCTGCACTCTGATGGTCAAGTACAACATTATCAGCACCGGCAGCGATGGTAACGCCACGATTCTGGAAGATTTTGTGCTGGTAGACTGCGGCGTGCCGTATAAGGCGTTGGAGCCGTATGTTCCGAAACTGAAGCTTGTGCTTCTGACGCATATCCACTCAGATCACTTCCAGAAGCGAACCATCAAGCGGCTTGCCAGTGAGCGACCGACACTCCGCTTCGGGTGTTGCCGCTGGCTGGTGCCGCCGCTCATAGCTGCAGGGGTGCCGGAGCGTCAGATTGATGTACTGACCCCGCGAACGTTGTATGGGTACGGCCTGTGCAATGTGATTCCGGTAATGCTAGCCCATAACGTACCAAACTGTGGGTATAAGGTGCATTTTCCGTCTGGTAAGGTGATTTATGCCACTGATACCAACAATTTGGATGGCATTCAGGCAATCGGCTATGACCTTTATCTGATAGAATCGAACTACCGGGATGAAGATATACAAGCCAAAATCCAAGAGAAAAAGGTAGCTGGGCAGTATGCCTACGAACTGCAGGTGCTCAGAAATCACCTGTCAGAAGCGAAATGCAATGACTTTTTGGCACGGAATATGAAAGCAAACAGCGTTTATATTCCGATGCACGTCCATGTGGACAAGGAGAACGCGCATGATTGTGACAGCGAAAATTGAGAAGCTGGAGAACGGAAAGCTCGTCCTGAAACCCGACGTAGACATCAGCCGGTTTCTGGCGCAGAAGCGCCCCCGGCGGGTAGAAGTCCGTCTGGATGATGGGCGAACCATTTCCGCAGACCAGCGCCGCAAGATTTTCGCTATTATCCGAGACATTTCTTTGTGGTCAGGGCAGGAGCCGGAAGAACTTCGGCTTTATCTGGAATGGGATTTCTGCTCCCGCTGTCTGCAGGAGTGGTTCTCCCTCTCGAATTGCGATATGACCACGGCCCGAGAGTTTATTACATATCTGATTCAGTTTTGCTTCCATTGGGGGGTGCCCACAAAGGACAGCCTGCTCACCCAGACGGACGATATTGGCAAGTACCTGTATCTCTGCCTTGAAAATCGCCGGTGTGCAATTTGCAACCAGCCTGCAGAGGTGCACCATGTTGACCGCGTGGGCATGGGCCGAGATAGAGAAGCTATCGTCCATGTCGGGCTGAACGCGATAGCCCTTTGTCGGCGGCACCATGAAGAAGCGCACCGCAGAGAAAAAGCCCTGTTTGCTGATTACCATATCTATGGCATCAAGCTGGATCGGCATCTATGTAAAGTGCTTTCGCTCAATCAAAAACCGAAAGGGGAGGTGGAGCGTGGCGAATGATTACATAAAACTGTGGGTGAAGGATTACAGAGCATTGCTAGAACCGTTCAATGAAGCGGAACGGGGCCGAATTCTATGGGCTATGATGGATTACAAGGAAACTGGTTCAGAACCGAAGTTTCTGGGGAATGAGCGCTTTGTTTGGGCGGCAATAAAAGCCAAAATCGATGCTTCCAATGAAGCATACGAGCGTCAGGCCGCTGCCAATAGGGCAAACGGCGCCAGAGGTGGCAGGCCTCGCAAATCAAAAGAAACTCAGGAAAACCCAGAAAACCGAATGGGTTTTGAAGAATCCACAACTGAGGAAAACCCAGAAAAATCAACCGGCCCGCCTGATGACACCCCGGAAAGCTACTGGGTCTGGGCTGGATGCGACAGTATGCTTACGCCCTACATGGCAGCAGAATTTCGGGATTTGCGAGAAACCGGGGTGGAAGACGCTTTGGTGGTTGCTACGCTGGAAGAAGCAATGCGCCACCAAGCGAAGCACCCATGGTGCTATGCTAAGCGCCTGCTCGATCAGGCGGCGGCGCAGCATGTTACAACGTTTGCAGAGTGGGAAAAAACTCACATCAAAAATAAAGGAAATCGGGTTGACCGAGAAACGCCGAGCGGAAACAACATTCTAGGTCTTACTGACAGCCTTGGACGAATAAAGAGAAGACCGTTCAAAAAACAGGATGTTCCGCAGGGCAAAGGGGGCGATTCCAATGGGGAGTGATGTTCGCCATGTCCGGGGTGAAGCACAGAAGGAACTTGTAAAAAAGTTTGAAGTGTTTTCGAGCAATGGTCGGTCACGCTGGCAGGTCTGGAGCGATTGGATCACCATGAGTGCTATTGCAGTGTCCAATGCGACAGATCGGAGCCACTTTGACGAACGCGAGAAGCAGTACTTATCAATCGCAGGAAAATACACGCGGCCGGAAATGGAAGCATTTACGGAAATGCTGGCCTTGTTGGTCGTGGCACTAGAGGACAACCCGGAACAGGACTTCCTTGGCGAGTTGTATATGTGCTTGGGGCTTGGAAACGACCATGCAGGACAATTCTTTACGCCCTACCACCTGTGTGAGTTCATGTCCGCAGTAACGACCCCCGCAGAAGAGTTTCAGCAGAAAATCGGAGATAGGGGATGGGTTGCGGTCTGTGATCCGACCTGCGGCGCTGGGGCCTTGCTGGTGGCGTTCGCAAACGAATGCAGAAAGAAAGGCATCAATTATCAGACGGATGTGCTGTTTGTGGCGCAGGACATTGACTACATCGTGGGCATGATGTGCTATCTGCAAATGAGTCTGCTTGGAATGCCGGGGTATGTCGTCATCGGTGATACGCTTGCAAGCCCGTCTGTGTCTTATGACAAAAGGGGGCTGCTTCCAGTTAACAAAGGAAACGTCTGGTATACGCCGATGCTCAGGATCCCGGTTTGGCAATATCGAATCTTTATGGCGCAGATGGAACTGGTCACTCAACCGATAAGGAAAGAGCGTGTTGCAGATGCGCCAAAATCCGAACCACAAAAATCCCCTGAAGCCCCTAAAAAACTCGAGGAACCAAAGAACACGGGAAAGCCAAAAGCCGCTAAAAAGCCGCAAAGAGCGCCGGAACAGGAACCGGTGTTCTCCGAGGGCAAGGGTGGGCAGCTTAGCTTTTTCTGATAGGAGGACAATATGGATTCCACCACACACACCACAACCACAGTTGAGTTCGTCGATTGGCGAGCTAAAGCAAAAGCAAAGCTGGAAGCTGAGGACAAACTGTTCAAGGGCGGTCATGCCGCAAAGAGCGTGCAGAGTTATGTTCTGCGGACACTGCTTGGCTTTGTAGACCAGGAGCCGCGGTTCGCAGAGGTCGTCTGCAACACGCAGCGCACGTTCTCCGAATGTTGCGCCGCTGTTGTCAACAACGCAGGCGAAGTTCTGTCCGACCTTGAAACCTACCGCCGCGCCGTGCAGTTTTACTTTCCGAATGCCGAGGTTTCGTTCAGCATGAACATCAAACTCACTGGCGCACCGCCTACGGAAGCTGAGATGCAGGCTCCGGCCACCGTCAAACCGGAAGATGCATCCCCCAATGTTCCGAAGCAGGCGGCACCAGCTCACACAACCAAGCCTGCGTCCAAAGCAGAAAAGAAAACGGATGCGAAAAAGCCGGCAAAAAAGAAGAAGGAAACGCCTGCGGAAGACGATATGCAGCTTTCCTTGGATGGGTGGCTCTGATGATTTTAGGATTCAAAGGATTCAAGCCGGGGCTGATTGCTACGCTCGGCGATGGCAGCTATCAGTACCAGCCGGGCGAAGTGAGCAAGACCGAAAAGGCAAAATGCGCCAATACGGGCTTCCATTACTGTCTGGATCCGCTGGACTGCCTTAACTGGTATGCTTGGGACGGGAAAAACGAGTTCTGGGCCATCGCAGCTGGCGGTGATATCGATGAGGATGACTACCGGACGCGGAGTAGCTGTACCGAAATTGTACCGCTTCGCAGGCTGAAAGAAGACGAGTTCCTTCTTATGCACGCAAATTATGTGCTTGAGCACCCGGCAGAAAAATTCGAAGATTGCTTCAAGAGACCGTTCCACATCGCGTATGGTCAGGGCAAGGAACTGGCTGGTGCACGTGGCGAGTGGCTCTGCTTCATCGTCCGGGAAGAAAACGAATTTGCTTGCATTGTTCAACAGATCGATGGAGTGAAAGTTTTGCAGGGGAAAAAGTATACGGCAAAAAGTTTGGAGGCGGTGCTGAATGAAAAAAGCTGAAGAATTGGTGTTGTACACGCCGAAACCGGTGCGGCCAAATCTGGATGCCCGTCTATGCGTGTCGGTTGCTGAAGGGAAAGGCCAAGGGCGGTACATCAAGGGCAAAACCCTGACGGTAGCAGTCTGGGATAAGTGCAAGAATCCCGTGGTCACATGGCGGTTCTGCGGTGATTACTGGATTGGCGAATTGCGCAAGAAACCTGAAAATAACTTCAAGAAAGACTTTAGCCCGAAAGGAATCTGGGAAAAGGCGGGCAAAGTCCTCTTCTGGGCAGATGTTTCAGCAACGAGCGAAGATTCCAAACGCCTGCATGACTATTTTAACGACTACCGGGAAAATCTGATGGCTGTTGTGGATGGCGCACTTACGGCGCGTGCACGCAAGCGGCTGGACAAGCGAAACGCCCAGCAGGCCGAGGAAACTGAAAAGTGGTTCAAAAAAGTGCCGGAACCTGCCGAAGTTGACCTGAAAAAACAGATTTTGACCGAGTGCTACGATGCGGTGTATCTCTGGGCAACCAACACAAAGAAACTCGTTGTGACGCCCGGCGGCGTTGGCAAGTACATTCCCGCTCAGCAGATCCGGTGTGACAGCTGCGGAGGTGAATACACCCTCACGGATAGGAAACTCAAACATAAGAGTTCCGAAATCTGCAAGTGCTGCGGGAAGAAGATGACTGTGCGCGGCACGCAGTATTCCTCCAAGCGCCTGTGTGCAAAGCGTACTTTCGTCTGGAGCAAAAAGCAGGGCACCGGAGTCTGGCTCCGAAAATATGCAGTGTACTTTGGTTTCGCCAACCACAAAGCAAAAATGAATATTTACGCCGAGGGAATCTGGTGGACTGACGGAAAAGAAATTCTGCGCTGGGAAAAACGGTGGCAGAACCATTATACGGAACAAAAGTACGTTATGTGCCAGAACTCAAGATTGAGCGCGGCTCTGCTTGCGCCCGGCGGCTATATGCAGCCTACGATTATTGCTGACTACGGGGAGAAGGTGGAGCGTGACCTGCACGGCGTAATGCACACCGAATGGCTACGGGAGTTGGATAAAGACCTCAACTTTTATTGGGAAATCATTTTCTGGGAAGCTACACTGAAATATCCGATGGCTGAAAGCCTGATGAAGACAGGCTGGCTTGATGCTATGACCGATATTCTGGACGGAACAAAGACGGCTGGATGCATCAAGCTGAGCTCCAAAACCTATTACGGGGTGTTTGGCGGCTTGAACCGTCAGGAACTGAATGCCGTAGTTGCTCAAGGACAGAAAAAGTCATTCGAGCGCGTAAAGTGGGCGGCGACATGGAAAAAGGCGGGACTGCCCATTGATTGCAAGCATCTTGCCATGACCGAACAGATTCAGGATGTCATGGGAATGTGCGATACCTTGCAGAAATACGGCATGACACGCAGCTTGAAGTACCTTCGACAGCAGACTAGGCGCGTTACCGGGAAATACGATGGGCACATTGTTCTCAGAGTTGCACAGGATTGGTCGGACTACTTGGATATGGCCGAGAAATCGGGTATGAATATGCAGCTTGAAAGCGTAATGTTCCCGCTTGACCTGAAACGCCGGCATGATGATCTCGTGCTGGAGCGTAATAAACAGCACCGGATGGAAGCCATGAAAGGCACGCAACACTCTATCAGAAGGGAAGCGGAACAGCTGGAAAAGCAGTTCCATATCGAAAACATCTACAAGAAGATCCGTAAAATCTATGAGTACGATGGAGCGGAGTACATTATCCGGGTGCCGGAGGGCGCAAAGGACATTTTGCAGGAGAGTAAGTTCCTTGACCACTGCATCCAGCGCGGAACCAGATACTTTGAGCGTATTTCTGTTCGGGAAAGCTACATTTTCTTCCTGCGAAAGAAGTCTGACCCCAATACGCCGTGGTACACCTTGGAGGTGGAGCCGGGCGGTACAGTTCGGCAGAAACGCAGTTATAGCAACGACCAGTATGCAGATCTGGAAGATGCCAAGCCGTTCATCGAGGAATGGCAGCAAGTGGTGCAAGGCCGAATGACAGCATCGGAAATTTCTTTTGCAAAGCAGTCCAAAGAAATCCGTGCACAGGAGTTTGCAGAGTTAAAGGAAAACGGAAACATTATTCGCACAGGCGCGAATGCCGGTAAGCTGCTGGTTGACGAGCTGATGCACGACCTGATGGAGGTAGAAAAGCGTGTTGGCTAAAATCGAACTTTCCCTTGCGCCGTCTAAGGCAAAAGGACTCTCGGAAGATGAACGCTTAGAGTTGGGACGGTTGCTCCTGAAAGCGGGGTATCGGGTTGACATCGTGCGCCGCCGTCCAAACGCCAACCCAGGCACCCAGTACGAGTACTATATGATTCTGGACAAGGGGGATAGCAATGCCTGATACCCGCAAAGGACACAACCCCAGCGGTGCGCCGGACCCCACCCGGGCGCGTGCTGAAAATAACATCCAGAAGGACGAGAAACGGGTGCATGATCTTATTCACGTTCTGCGGTATGTGGCAGATGCCGCAGGGTTTGAGATTGCAGAGCGCATTGTCCTGATCGACAGTCAGTCGGGGAGGATCTATCGGTGAACAGAACAAAAAACGAATTGGCGGATTACGCATGGAATCCTGTAACAGGATGTCTGAAAGACTGCCGATATTGCTACGCAAAAAAGAGCGCTTTACGCTTTGCCAGCGACTGGAGACGAAATCTTGCAGAACGTCCGAAGGTTCAGCAGGTCGGAGCGAACCTCTTTGAGCTGGACGCTCCATGGGAAACCACGAATAATCGCTTTCTGAACAACCCAACCGGATTTATGCCCACGATACATAAGTATCGCATGGATTGGCCACAAAAGGTCAAGGTGGGCTCAACCATCATGGTATGCACGGACGGTGACTTGTTTGGTCCGTGGGTGCCGGAAGATTGGATCATTCAGGTATTCGCTGCGGCCGAAATGGCACCCCAGCACCAGTACATTTTCTTGACGCAGTATCCGGTGAGATATCAGAACCTTGCAAACCATGGGGTACTTCCACAGAAAAACAATTTCTGGTACGGCTCTACCGCAACGATTCTGTCAGACAGCGTGTGGGCAAACGAAAAGTATAATACGTTCGTAGCCATAGAGCCGCTTCTCGGACCGTTTGAAGGCGATGCAACAAAAACGTTCCGAAAGCTGAAATGGGCAGTTATTGGAGCGGAAACAGGCCAAAATGCCAAAAAGGTTATTCCAAAGGCTGGATGGATACAGGACATTCTGACATCGGCAGATGCAGCTGGTACGCCGGTGTTTATGCGGAGCAACATGGAAAGCATAGTGGGCGCTGAGAATATGCGCCGGGAAAAGCCTGCGGCATTTTTACAGAAAATCCCGACAGTGGAACAGAAAAAGCGGCTGTGGGAACATTGTACCGTTTGCGGCAAGTACCGGCCTATGAAGGAAATGTACGCCCTGCTCCTGCGCAGAAAGCGTGGCGATAACCCGGAGCGGGTGGCTTATATGTGCCCTGAATGCTATGGAAAATTCAGCATGAAGCACTTTGAGAAAGGAGAAAAGGAAGATGAAGTTTGAGCGAAGCGAACTTGGAGCGCTGTTTTCCAAGTTGCGTACGGCGGTGCCGGAGGTTCGGGCGGTGGGCACCGATGATGCAGGAATCCTGTTGAGCGGCTCCAATGCATACGCCACCAATCTGGAACTGAGCGTCCGTGCTGGTCTGTCCAAGCCGGTTGAGCAGGATGTGGTGGTTCCACCGCGCGGTGTTGATTTTATCAGCGGCACGGTAGCACCGGAAATCAGCATCGAGGCCGATAAAGGAATCCTTACCGTGAAATCCGGCACGGCCAGGGCACGCCTGAACACAACGCCGGCAGAGAACTACCCGGAGTTTTCTGGCCCGGGCAATGATGCAAAGCGGTGTATCGTGGGGGCCAACGATTTAAGCTGGGCAATCTCCAAAGTCCTCTATGCGGTGTCGAAGGACGAAAAACACCCTGCGCACCGTGGCCTGTGCTTCTCTCGGAAAGGCGAGGATGTGCTGGAAATCTGTGCGCTGGATGGATACCGGATGGCGATTGCCAGAATCAATTGCACAGCTGATGGTGATTTTCGCTTTACGCTTCCTGCGGCCACGGCAAAGGCAGTTGATACGCTTTCTATGGATGGTAGCGTGGAAATTGTGCGTGACCGGAAAAAGGCTGTTTTCAGTGACAGCAATTTCGAGGTGAAGTCCCGCCTGATTGCGGAACCGTTCCTGGACTATGGTAAGGTTGTGGCCCAGAGAAATGAAGGAACCCGAATTGCGCTTGACAGAAAAGAACTGCTGGGCGTTCTGGGTCGTGTCAAGCTGGCCCGGTCTGCAGACGCAAAGGAAAAGAGCGTTCTGGTAATGGACCTGGAACCCGGCGGCACTGGCAGAGCATCAATGCGCAGCACGATCGCGCAAATGAATGAGGAGTTTTCCTTTAACGGAAAGTTGGAAGACCCCTTGCGAATCGGCTTCAACCTTGAATTTCTGAGCGAGGCTTTGAAGTCGATGGAAGAGGACGAAGTCAGCGCATGGGTAGTTGGGCCGCTGTCCCCTGTAAAGCTGATTGAACCGCAGTATGAAGCGCTGGTGCTTCCCGTTAAGGTAAGGGGTGAAGCATGATGCAGGATAGAACTTTTCGCGGGCAGTCTGCAGATGGCGTTTGGCATGAAGGATTCCTGATTCGCTCCCCAGGTGTGAAAAACAGTCGCCCGGGCGAGGGCTGGTACATCAACTCCGAGCAAGAGCCGGCATACGCCCATCTGGTCAAGCCTTTTACAATCGGCATGAGCACTGGCGTAAAGGACATGGAAGGAACGATGGTCTTTGAGGGCGACATCATCAAAACCACCGGCTCCAACGAGCGGATTTTCTCTGTGGAGTTTGGTGAGTACATTGCCTATGGCGTGGGCCATATCGGGTTCTACGCAAAGATTGCCGGCAAGAACTCACGCGACTACAACCCGTGCTGTCTTCGGGCGTTGCTCTACATTGGAAAAGTGGTTGGAAACATGAGCGACACGCCATACCTGATGAAAGAAGCTGGAGAGGAGCAGAAAAAATGAAATGGACTGAAACAATTACCCCGAAACAGGCAGCTGAAGAGCTGGGAGTACCTTATCACGGCTGGATGAGGGAGATGGATCGGGCGTGGATCAGCGAAGACCAGAAGTACAGCGTGATGTCTCGTTTGCTCCGCACGGAATGGGGCAAGGTCGAACACGTCACGATTACGGCGGCAGAGGGCGTTGGCCGGAGTGACGGCAGCGGGGATATCCCGTGGGCCGTCAAGATGGAAATTAAAAACGACCTGTTCGGCGAGAAGCGAGTTGCCGTCGAAGTGTTCCCAACGCAGGACCGGCTGGTGGACGTCTGCGACTGCTATCACCTCTGGGTGTTTGAGAAAGGTTTCCAGCTTCCGTTCGGCATCCACCCGCGCGATAAGAAAACGGTGACGGTCAATCGCGGCAGTACCAGAGTTCGGGCCATTGACGGCGCAGGACGCGAACACAGCATCAAAGAGCTGCTGGAAGAGAATGGTGCGGCGGACGTTCCTAAACAGGCATATGCACAGGCTATGGCCGGGTATATGATGAAAAATCTTCTGGGAGGGTGATGCAAAATGTGGCTTTGGATTGTGCTGGTGGTTCTGGCGGTGATGGCTGCACTTCTGATTTATGCGGCGTGCTGCGTGGATGGTGATATAGACCGCCAGAGCGAAGCGCACCCGCCGAAACCAGAGAAAGGACGAGACGATGGCAAAGTATGAGATGCTTATCACTGCATCCGGGAAACGTGGCTCTGCACTCCTGCCGTGCGTTGTTGTCGATGAAAAGGGCATTAAGCGTGCTGCTGTACGAGCTAAGGCGATGGCCAGAGCTTGCTACCCGGAGTATGAAAAATTCAATGTGGTGAAGATGAAGGTGATTTCAGATGAATGAAAAGGGATTGATGGAACAGTCGAACGCAGCGATTAAAGCGGCGCTGGAACTGTACGCGGCTGACCATGGGAAGTTGAACGATGGTGACAGCTTTACGACAAAGCTCAATAACTGTGTGCTCACCATTTCGCTGAAAGATGGGAGCTTGGACGTACAGTTTGACCCGGACGCAGACGTCGCGGTGGACACCCCGTACACACTGGACATGAAGCTCGACATTTATGAGGAGAAAGACAATGGATGAGTACATCAACCGTGAGGACGTATTGAAATGCCTGGAGTATAACACGATTCAGAAGCCGAGTGCGAATGATGTTGTTTCTGCGACTCTCCGGGTAGCGCGGGAAAAGGTCGAGAAACTTCCTGTTGCACAGGAAGGAGCGCTACTTTCTTTCTGGCGCGATCCCGACAAAGACCCGCCGAAGGTAGAAACAGAAGTGCTAATTCTGTACTGCAACGAAATTGACGGGTACGGAATAACGACGGCGCATTATGAGGATGGAAACGTTTTTTTGCAAGATAGCGAATGGAATTGGGAGAATCTTCCCGATTGGGGGACATACGACGAGGAACAGGACGACTATCGAATCCCGAAAGGCTGGTGGGAATACCGCCACTTTAACCCGGATGAGGTTTACAACAATCGGGTTGATCGGCCTGTTGTTGGTTGGATGCCTTTGCCACCGAAGGAGATGACACAGAATGGCAATCAATAAGAAAACCCGTGAGGCGGTATACCGGAAGTACGGAGGTCGCTGCGCATATTGCGGCAGGGCGATTGCCTACAAAGATATGCAAGTAGATCACTTCCGACCGTTGCGGGTGTGGGATGAAGTAGATGGCGCGGCAGATGATATTTCAAACCTTATGCCCGCCTGCCGGATGTGCAACCACTATAAGCGCGCAAACTCCCTGGAAGTATTTCGCCGGTATATTGCCGAGATCCCCCGTAAGCTGCGTGATAACTATATTTATAAAATTGGCGTAGCTTACAGGAATATTATTGAAAACGAAAAGCCGATTAAGTTTTTCTTCGAAACTGAGGAGGCGAAGACCAACCCTGAATATGCTATTACGAGCCCGGAGGACATGGCCCATTATTTGATGGATTTTTGCCATTGCCACTTGGCAACCGGAAATGGTTGCCCGGGCTGCCCGTTTGATAAACCGACCAGCGACAACGGGGATGGAGAGTGCCGTTTATATGTCCCCGACGACTGGGATTTTTGAGGAGGTATAGAATGGATAAGCAAAAGATTAAGAGTGTTCCGAGGCTGACGACCGACAACCCGGTGGACAATTTTCAGACTGCCCTCAACTTTACTGACGTCAGCGAGGACGGATGGGTATGGCTGCGGCAACCTGAAATGGCACTGACCGAGTATGCGCGGCAGCTCGTCAAGGGGCATGGCAGCAGCATCGATCTGGGCTGCAACGATATGGAGCTCTCCGAAAGTCTGACCGATCACCTCTTCGACGACCCGAAGCAGAGCATTGACGGACTGATCGCAGAGCACTACACGATTTTGTGGGCCTACGCGACCCTGCGGGAAAAGCTCAAATGGTACGAGGATGCAGGAATCCCGGTCATTCCTAATTACGGTCTGAGTACCATCCGGCGGGCGATCAATCGGTACGGCACCGCCCCTCAGCTCCAGATGGCGATCAAGGAAATGTCAGAGCTCACGAAGGCGATCTGCAATCTCCAGCCTGTCTCTTATACACATCTCCGAGCCCACGAGACCTCTCTACA
>ERZ1027089.839-NODE-839-length-13479-cov-6.504097_pt1 | contig 13479 bp, 13 predicted proteins | sample MGYA00519412_ERZ1027089 | MGnify/ENA primary metagenome ERZ1027089 (study PRJEB26926, sample SAMN06164433) | human gut metagenome | biome: ENVO:00009003; feature: ENVO:2100002; material: ENVO:00002003 | host: Homo sapiens | place: USA | collected 2012 ... | reverse complement strand
GATGTGTATAAGAGACAGATATATACATATATCAATTAGTTTATATATTTATGGTAAGAGGTAAAAAATGAAACTTTCACTTGTTGTGCCCTGCTATAATGAAGAGGGCAATGTTGAAAAATTCTTTTCCGAAGTAAAAAGGGTTTTTGACGGTAAAGTAAATGATTACGAATTCGTATTTGTTAATGACGGCAGTAAGGATAAGACGCTTGTTAATCTGAAAAAGCTCTATAATGAGCAGAAAGATTCTCATATTCAGGTGCTTTCCTTCAGCCGTAATTTCGGTAAAGAATCTGCAATTTATGCAGGTTTGAATCACGCAAAAGGCGATATGGTCTGCCTTATTGACGCTGATTTGCAGCAGCGCCCCGAGGTTGTTCTTGAAATGCTTGATGTTATGAATTCCAACGAAGATCTTGATTGTGTAACTGCTTATCAGGACGAGCGTAAGGAAAGTAAACTTATGACATCTTTAAAATCAATGTTCTATAAGATTATCAACGGTATTGCCGAAGTAAGATTTGTAAACGGTGCATCTGATTTCAGGCTTATGAAACGCGCTATGGTTGATGCCATTCTTGAAATGACTGAGTATCACCGTTTTTCAAAGGGCATTTTCAGTTGGGTCGGATTTAATACAGAGTATATTCCGTATACAGTTGAGGAGAGGGAGAGCGGTGAGTCAAAATGGGGATTCAGAAAATTGCTTAAATATGCTTTTGAGGGTATTGTTTCATTTACAACGTTTCCGCTCAAATTGTCTGCCTACGTTGGCTTTTTGTCGTCAATTGTTTCAATAATTTATCTTATAGTTGTTGTTGTGCAGAAACTTGCATTCGGTATTGATGTGCCCGGTTATGCAACAATTGTTGTGCTTGTTCTTCTTCTTGGAGGACTTCAGTTGTTCAGCCTGGGTATTCTTGGTGAATATCTGTCTAAAATCTATGTTCAGGTTAAGAACAGACCAGTTTATATTCTGAAAGAGCATTTGGGTAAAGATGATGAGTAAGATTAAAGATTTATTTATTAAGTATAAAGAAATTATAACATATGTGATTTTCGGCGTGCTTACAACGGTTGTAAGTTGGGGCTCATATACAGTATTTGTTGAAGTGCTTTCAATGAAAGTATTTGTCGGAAATCTGCTCAGTTGGATTTGTGCAATCGTTTTTGCTTATGTTACAAATAAATTGTGGGTTTTTGAGTCAAAAAGTTGGAAGCCGAGTGTTATCGGCAAGGAAATTGTTACTTTTGTTGCATCAAGGGGCATAACAGGCGTTATTGAAATTCTGTGCGTTCCGCTTCTTGCCAAAACAGGTTTTGACAATATATTTTACGGTATACTCGAAAAAATGAATATTTCAATCGGTATACTTTTTACAGACGGCATTTATTCAAAAATCTTTCTCTCTGTTGTTGTAGTAATTCTTAATTACTTTTTCAGCAAGTTTATTATCTTTAAGAATAAGAAGAAAGATACAGAATAAACATGACGATTTGATTTTTTTGCGGCGGTACAATTTATTTGTACCGTTTTTTTCTTGTTGCAATAGCAAGTCCTATGTGTTATAATGAAATTAATATACGGGGGGGATTTTTCAAATGAAGAAAACCACATGCTTTATACTAAGTGTAATTATGTGCTTATCAGTACTTCCGATGACTGCTTTTGCCGATGATTATGAAAGTCAGTTAAGGCAGGCAGGATTTACATCAAAATACATACCTGCACTTAAAGTGTTACATGAAAAATATCCGAACTGGCAGTTTGAGGCAGTTCAGATAAATCTCAGTCTTGATGATGCTGTTTCGCAGGAAAGAAAAAGCCATAAACAGCAGTTGATTCAGAATATCAGTCAAAATAACGGTAAAGGCTATTACTGTGATTGCAGTAAGTGCTATGTTAACGGTAAGTATGTTGTTCAGGAGGGCAAAACGTGGGTTTCTGCCTCCGAAACAGCAGTAAGATATTATATGAATCCTATCAACTTCCTTGATGACAGATATATTTATCAGTTTGAAACTACGGATTATGAGGATTATCAGACGGCGACAGGCGTTGAGGAAATTTTAAAAGGCACTTGGATGCATAATTCTTATATTGACGGCTATTCGCCGAGAACAAAATACAGTGCCGCCATTATGACTGCTGCACAGGAAAGCGGCGTGTCTGCCTATTATCTTGCTGCTAAAATTGTTCAGGAGGTCGGCGGAAGCGCACCGACTGCAACAGGCGCAAGCGGTAAAAATTCAACCTATCCCGGTATCTATAATTATTATAATATCGGCGCCGAGTCAGGCGGACTGGACGGGCTTAAATGGGCATCGCAGAAACCGCCTGCCAATAATATTGTAAATACGGATAATGCAAGGCTGAGGGACAAGCCTACTACTTCGGGAAGCAGTACTGTTACAAGATTGCCCGAAGGCACGGCTGTTACAATTCTTGAAACAGTAAAGGGTACGCATGACGGCTTTATGTGGCACTATGTAAGCGTAAACGGTTATAAGGGTTATATACGCTCCGATCTTGTCGGCAATATATACAACAGACCGTGGACAAACCCCTATTCGTCTATCGTAAATGGCGCTAAGTGGGTTGCAAATAATTTTACTGAAACGCAGAATACGGGCTATTTTCAGAAATTCAATGTTCATCCTGCATCGGCAGACAGATTTTCACATGAATATATGGCAAACGTTCAGGCGGCTGCTTCTGAGTCAGGTCTTAAATATAAGGCTTACTCAAACGGTGATGTGCTTTCTCAGCCGATGAAATTTATTATTCCTGTTTATACAAATATTCAGTTTATGGATCTTTACGGCTTTGAAAAATACAGTGAATATGTAGATTATACATCAGTTTACAACAGTTTTATTACAGGCACAAATCCGCCTTATAACACTGTATTTGAACCTGCAAGAGCAATTGACAGAGCAATGATGGTAACAATTCTTTACAGAATGGCAGGTGAGCCGTATGCAAACGGAGGCAATCCGTATACATCATCACCGTTTACGGATATAACAAATACAAGTGTTTATTATTATGATGCCGCTTGTTGGGCGCTCAAAAACGGTGTTACAACCGAAACGACCTTTAAGCCGTTCAATAATGTAACACGTGAGCAGACAGCAACATTTCTTTACAGATATGCGCAGGATAATGATACGCTCGGCAGCAGTGATTATATGAAGGTTGACCTTTCAAGATATCACGATGCGGACAGTATAAGTCATTTTGCAGTTGATGCAATGAAATGGGCAAATTACAACGGTATGATTACAGGTACCGAACAGGGATATGCAAACCCGCAGGGAGCAACACAGCGCATCCACGCCACAAAGATTTTGTACGGTTTCGGCAAAGTATGTAACATCGGTAATTTTGAATAAATTGTAGATATAACCATCGGTTTAACCGGTGGTTATATTTTTTGCGCATATCGCATATCATATTTTGTTTAATATAACCAAAAACATTTTTTATTTTTGTGCTTCATTTTGATTGACCGCTTGCCGCAAAGTGTGTTATACTTATAACGAATATATATTATATAATAAAAATAACACGCACTAAGGAGGAATAGTATTGAAAGAAGCAAAGGCAATGGCATATGTAAATATGTATGGCGTTCTTGCAACTCTTGAGAATTTGTGTGAAATAGATGATGAGGCAAAGGCGGTTCTTGACGGACTTAAAAAGCCTGTTTCACTTTGTTTTGACGTAACGGGCGGTCCGTGCTGCACATTTCATTTTACAAAATCAGGCTGTAAGATGACAGAAGGTGCAGACGGCTGTACCTGCAAGATGAATTTTTCAAGTCCTGTAAAGTTCAATGCTCTTATTGACGACAGCAAGCCGGGTATGCCGGTTAAGAATATGGCTCAGGTGCTCAGTTTTCTTTTAGGTCCGTTCACTAAACTGACTGACAGAATGACAAAACTTTTAAGACCGTCTGATGAAGATTTGAAAAACAGAGCGTTTTTTGAAGAGTCAACTGTTTTGACATTCTATACAATTGCAGGTGCATTATCAGCACTTGCAAATTCAGATTCAATTTCAATGTTTACCGCAAAGTCAACTGTTGACGGTGCAATTTCAATGGGTATCAAAGATACCTGCTATGCAACAATCAATGTTAAAAATCATAAGTTTACTACAATAAAAGAAAAACCTGCAAATCCGAGGGCAATTATGGAGTTTGCCGATATTGACCTTGCAAACGGTTTGTTTAACGGCACTGTTTCGACTGTTGCCGAACTCTGCGCAGGCAATATCTATATGGCAGGTATGATTTCCATGGTAGATAATCTCAACAGAATTTTGGACAGAGTAGCACTTTATTTAGGATAAGGAGAATAGACGTTTATGAGTAAATTTCCCGAATATACACATGAAAAAAGCCAGGAGTGGTTTAACAGAGCGCTGAATGCAATTCCGTCAGGCGTTTACGGTCATTTAGGACCGAGCGAGGGTCTGTTCCTTCCTATTACAAAATGGCCTTTGATGAGCCGGAAAGCCAAGGGCACATATTTCTGGGATGTTGACGGCAATAAGTACCTTGATTTGATGTGCGCTTACGGTCCCAACGTTCTCGGCTACTGTGATGATGAAGTTGATGCTGCTGCTATGGAACAGTTAAAAACTGGCAACTGCACAACATCACCGTCTTATAAAATGGTAGAATGCGCAGAAATGCTTGTGGATACCGTTGCTATGGCTGACTGGGCATTCTTTATGAAAAACGGCTCGGACGCCACAACGTTTTCCGTAATGTGCGCCCGTGCACATACAGGAAAGAAAAAGATGTTTTTCTTACAGGGTTATTATCACGGTGACTTCCAGTGGGCACAGAAGATTGACTATCCCGGTATTCTTCCCGAAGAAGTTCAGAACAATGTGGTTATTCCGTGGTTTAATATTGACGCACTTCAGCAGGCTTATGATGAATGCGGCGGAGATGTAGCAGGTCTTATTGCTCAGCCTTACGACCACGGTAATTTTAAGGATAATGAGTGTGCCACAAAAGAATACTGGCAGGCAGTGCGCAAATTCTGCGACGAGCACGGTATGGTACTTATTTTTGACGATATAAGAACCGGATTCAGACTTGATATTGCAGGTTCTGACCATTATTACGGCATTAAGGCAGATTTAATCTGCTTCTGCAAAGCGCTTGCAAACGGTTACAATATGAGCGCAGTCTGCGGTCAGGAGCATATGAAAGCAACTGCATCTTCGGTTACTTACACAGGCTCATACTGGATGAGTGCTGAGCCTTTCGCAGCGTGTCTTGCATGTATTCCGAAAATGAAGAGGCTTGATACACCAAATATGTTCAGAAGAATAGGCACCGAACTTACACAGGGCTTTGTTCAGGCGGGTAAGGAACACGGTTTTAACCTTGTTGTTTCGGGCGAGCCTGCACTGTTCTATTTAAGAATAGCAAATGATGATAGTCTTATGCTTCATCAGGAGTGGATTGCCGAGTGTGTTTCAAGAGGTCTTTTCCTTGCTTCACACCATAATCATTTTATTAACGCAGCAATTACAGACGAGGATGTTAAACTTGCAATTGATATCGCCGAGGATGCCTTTGGCGTAGTTCAGGCAAATCATCCCGAACTGGATTTATCCCCAATTAAATAATTATTAAGGAGGAAATTTTATGCCTGCAAATTACAAGCCGTTTGATAAGGAAGAATGGCTTCGCCTTGAAAAAAAGGCAGATGAATTAAGAAGACTTACGGTTCAGACTACTGTCTGGGGCGGCTCGGGTCATATCGGCGGCGCAATGAGCGCTATGGACGCTATGACAATTCTTTATCATCGTTTTATGAAACTTGATGTTAACGACCCCGATATGGAGGACAGAGACAGATTTGTTCTTTCAAAGGGTCACGCAGCAGTCGGCTACGGTCCTGTTATCTGTGATTACGGCTTTATGAATGTTGATGGACTGCATAACTTCAACCTGACAGGCTCACTTTTCGGCATGCACCTTGACTGCAATAAAATCAAAGGTGTTGACTGCTCAAGCGGTTCACTCGGCCACGGCTTATCACTTGCCTGCGGCTTTGCCCTTGCAGGAAGAGTCAAGGGTCTTGACTATATGAATTATGTTCTGACAGGTGACGGTGAACTTAACGAGGGTTCAAACTGGGAGGCTGCACAGACTGCTGCTCAGTTCAAACTTTCAAACGTTGTTGTGCTTGTTGATAACAATAAGTGTATGATTGACGGCAGAGTTGACGACGAAATGAAGGTTGAGCCGCTCGATAAGAAGTTTGAGTCTTTCGGCTTTGAGGTTGAAAGAGTTGACGGTCAGAATATGAAAGAACTCAATAATGCTCTTGAAAATGCAATCAATAACCATAAAAACGGCGGCACAAAGCCGTATGCAATTATTCTTGACACCTTTAAGGGCGCAGGAATTGACTTTATGGAAGATGATTATCACTGGCATTACGGTGCACTTGACGATGAAAAAACAAAGATGTGCTATGACAGTCTTGACAAATATTATTCAAAACGTGTAGAAATACAAATTTAAATTCACCCCCCCCTATTAGAGAAAATTAACAATTTGTATATCAAGCTTTTTTCATCCTCAAAATGGAATGACTATTTTAGAGGGTATTAATTTAGTAATATATAGTTGAAGAACAACGCTCTGAAACATTCCTTGTCACTATTAAACAGGCACAAATATCTCCCCTTTACATCCTCAAAGAGGATATAATACAGGCAGGAATTAACCCCGAATCTATTTGTTCTGATGATTTTTGAATGGCTTAATTTTTGGCGTACTTGTTTTTCCGTCAGCCCTTCGATGTATATCAACCCTTTCATGTTTCCCATTTGTCCGGGCGTGATCTTGAGCGAGCTTAGTAGTTCGTTTAGGTCAAACAGCTTAGGAGTGTTTGACAAGCAGTTTAGGGACTGTTTTCGCTGTGTCTTTTCCATTGTCATAAGGATTTCGCTTGTGCCCTACACCAAGCCAATAAACATAAAAAAAGCGGAAGGGCATTTGCCTATCCGCAGAACAGGGAGTCGAAGCCCTACACGCACAAACAGGAAACACCGCTCCCGCATATGCGGAAGGGCATCTATACTGTTTTCGTAGTGCGTGTTAAATTTTCGACTTTTGTTCTGCACTGAAATCAGCTAAACGCTTTTTTCTTCAATATGTAAAAACACGGTCGGTTTACGACTGCACAAAGATAACAAATTGTTGGCTAAAAGGGTTTATGAACCTTTTATTTTTTTGCCTTATTATCTTAAAATTCAGTGTTTATGAAATACCAAGTTCTTTTAGAACATCCTCGTTTGCGGACGAGAAAAAGCCTTTACAGTGTCTTAACTCTGTTTTCGCTTTTTCCAAGAGTTCGCCTTGCTTTTTAAGTGTTTCTAAAAGGGCATAGTTTTGTTTATCCCGTTCATAATATTTCTGTTCCCATTCTACTCTCTCTCTTATAATCATTGTTTTATCTTCGCTAAGGGAATCAAGTTTTTCTTGGTATTTCCCTATAAGGTGTTCCAGTTCGGTTACTCTGTTGGTCGCTTTTTGCAATATATCCGGTGCAGGGAGTTGTTTTTGTATTGCGGTCTGTTCCTTGACAGCTTGGAGAAGCTGCCGCACCGCTTCCGTTCCTTCATTCGCTTGTTCCATGATCTTTGCGGATTGTTCCAACCGCCCGGTAACCTTCTCCAATGGGGAGAGGTCAAAAGCTTCACCCCGGAGGTCGAACCCGGTTCTTTGGAAATAATCAACGGACAACTCGACAAATTCTTTGCGAGTTATACCCGTACCGTTTAAATACTCGTCTAATTTTTGGGCGTACTCTTGGCTTATCGCTATGGTGGTAAGCGGTGTTTTCCTCTTTTGCTTGCTTTCCTGTCCTTTTTCCATTGCTATAAAGTGCTATATGTTGTTGCAAAGGTAGTTATATGTTTGGTTATTGCAATTTATTACGCTTTTTATTGCGATTTATTGCAGTTATAGCGAAATAAATCACTTTTGGGGGATTAAATGATATTATAATCTTCTCGCAATACATACCGGATGATAGGGGCTATTTCTTTCCGGCTATAATCGTTCACTTTCTTCTGCATCTTTTCCGTCAGTTCCATTGCTATATCTGGGCGAAGATTAACGGCAGCTATCACCCGTTTTATATACTTGCTGTCACGTGGAAAGAAGGTTGTCAGTATGTTATGAATTTGCCGGATGCACTCGCCGACCGTCTTGTAATCGGTTTTTTGTTCTTCATCTTTGGTATGGATAAAGAAAAACCATGAAAGGATCTTGCGCCCTTGTTTGTCCTTCACTTGGTAATCAAAATACAGATCGGATTGCCCGTTATCGTATGCTTCTTTCAGCTCTTTTTGAGCCACATCGAGAACCTTTGTTTTAAAATTGCTTGAGTTGTCATAACCTTTTTTGTCCTCTAACATCATCATTTTCTTGAGATCATCCACGGAAAAGAAAAAGGTCTTGTTCGTGCGGTTCTTAAATTGGCAGCAGTATTCATAAAATCGTTGCGAATAGGCACTTTTTAGGCTGATTGCCACCGTCAGATCGTAGCTTGTGAAATTCTCGGCTAAAGCGACTAAATAGGGCATGATCTCCGAAGAAACCTCTACCTCGTAGATGTTTGCCCGTTTGTCATGCTTTACCATTGTGACGTATCCGGTATTCATCCACACATCCTCGTTATCTATCTCTACATCCCGTTTTCTAAGCCGTTTAAGGGATTCGTAAACTTTGGCTATGTTGCTTTTGTCGCTACATTCTGCGAGCAGATCCGGAGTAAGTTTAACCCGCATATTGTTGAATAAATCCCGTTGCCCGGTATTGCTGTCTATAAACAGCCTGCGGACTTCCCGGATGATCTGATACAGACACCGCTTCTCGATAGGATTAAAATCGTATCTTGCTTGTGTTAGGGCGTTGGCTTGAGCCAACATAATAGGTTTATTCTCCATAACTGTATTGTTTTACGTTGCAAATATATGTTATTGAAACCAATTATACAATAAAGTTGCAATATAATTGTTTTAATATCCCATTTTTTGCGTAAAAAAGTTGCAATAGCTCGTAAAAAAGTTGCAATAGCTCGTAAAAAGGTTGTAATAGATATCTTGAAACCCGCATGAATAAACGGTTTGAAGCATGCCGAAAAAGGTACTCAAAAGTAACTCAAAATTACCAGTAATACGCACGTGTCGATTTTTGAGATTTTATAGGCGCTTCGCTTGCCATCCGGACGGACCGCGAGAGAGAAAGTGAGAAGAAAATCACGGAAAAGGTAAAGCAAGCGCAGCGGAAGGAAGGAGAATTTTTAGGCGTGTTAAATTTTGTGTAAATATGAATTTTTGTGTATAAAAAAGAGAGGCTTCCGGGATGCGTTTTCGCTCCCGGATTTGATATAACATTTTGTTGTATAGTTAGTTACCATAACGCAACTTTACCCATGCTTCCGATTTCAAGTTTAGCACTTATCCCCATAGCCTTAAAAACTCTTGCAATGGTGGAAAAGGTTAAATTCTTACCGTTTTCAATTCGGGAGATTTGAGCACGCTGCACTCCTATCAGATTGCCTAATTCCTCTTGGGTTAGGTTCTTCGACTGGCGAGCCTGTTTAATGGCTTCACCAATTAAGAAAGAGTTTAGATCAGCTTCAAACTGATCTCTTTTGGGAGTGCCTTTTTTCCCTATGTGCTTATCTAATATTTCTTCTTCTGTATAAAATTTCATTGTTTCCATACGCTTTATTTTTTTGAATTAAAATATGCTTTTCTAATATCTTCGGCTTTCGCTATTTCCTTGGGTGGTGTTTTTTGGGTTTTCTTTATAAATCCATGTGTTGCAATAACAAGGGTATTTGTTCCGTTATCTTTATCCCAAAAAGCCAGCAGCCTGTATTTTACTTTGTTATAGAATGTTCTGAACTCCCATATATCCGTATCGTCTAACTTTTTAAAGAGTTCCGGATCTATCACAAACTTGGCTTTGGCAATGTTATAGATAATTTTGTCTTTAATCTTTGTTGGTAAGTCGTTCAGAAAATCATCTGCATCTTTTGAGTAGATGATTTTGAATTTAGCCTTTTCTTCCATAAGTTGTTGTTTTTATGCTGCAAAGATAATCTTTTGTTTCCATATAGCGAAACAATTTGTGTTTATTTTATGCAGCCTGTTGTGTCGTTTGGGCGTGTGTTTTTTGGTTTGTGGAATAGGTTCTTTCTTTGTGCTTTGCCCGGCTCTCCCCGTCCCCCTTGTACGATGCAAAAGTACCCTTTTGCCGTACCGCAGGGGAGGGTGTTCGCCGGATGCAAAGCAGCCGAAAGAACAGCAAGAGGAAACGGCACTTTGTACCGTTTTTCCTCTTGCCCTACGGGATTACGGCTGAAAATCAGCCGTTTAATGATAGCTTAGCCAATGATTTACTAATTGATATAAAAACTAATCTTCTGTATTACAGAATGATAATTTTATATATTGCAATTATTTTAGCTATTATCGGCAGGTTTTGCCTGTGAACGAAGTGAGCAAGCAGTCATTGGACTAAGTCCAATGCTGAATTTTTATATATCTGATTTTCAGATGATTAATTTTTATTAGTTTACCGTTGGTTTACTTTTGGTAAACCATATTTTTGTAATTGGCTACAATTCAGTATATTGTACCGGAAAAATCGGTAAACCAACACTTAAAATTGAAGCCTATGCAGAAGCAGACCACCGTAACAATAGATCAAAAGACCTTTGCCACACTTGACAGGCTGGCAAAGTCTAACGATGTTTCAAAGAAAGAGTTCCTTTCCTGTGCGTTGGAGTATTTCGAGAAATACGGAATTAACCCGGTGCAACATGAAAGCCCGGCAAAGGAGATGCAGAAGCTTATCAAGCGTTGCGATCAGGTGATAGCGTTCATCAGGAAGCAGGAACAGGACATCTTGCGCCCGGCTTGCGCAGCGATCAGCACCACCGAAGCCCGTATCGAGAGGGTGCTCGACAAGCTGGCAACCGCCGGACAGGTGCGGGACTTGCAGAAAGCCGTTTCCGACCAGCAGCAACGGCAGAACTACGATGCGAGGAACTTGCGCAGCGACATACTCCAGCTTTTGGGCAGAGCCACCGAGCAGGAACGGAAAGCGTTCATGTATCTTGGCAAGCTCGTTGACGCAAAGGAGAAAAGCGGTTTTTTCAACGACATTGCGACACTGTACAAGGAGCAGGGATAAGAGCCTATGAACGTGAAGATACAAGGGGGAGGGGGTGGCACGTATGCCAATACCGGGAGTTGTACCGGGGTGGTCACTTACTTGCAGCATGAAGATCTTGAGCGCATCCGGCAGGGGCAACAGGCGGAGCCGTTCTTCAACCAGTACCGGGATTTCGTCAGCCCTAAAGAGGTCACCTACAAGATAGACCATAACCGGGCGCAGCTCCACAAGACGGACGCAAAGTTTTTTGTTATCACCGTCAGCCCGTCAGAGAAGGAGCTCGCAGCAATGGGAGCCAGCCCGGAGGAGCAGGCACGAGCGATGAAGGAGTATATCCGTAAGGACATCATCCCGGCTTATGCGGAGAACTTCAACAAGGGGTTGCAAGCGGACAATATCGAGTATTACGCAAAGATCCACTATACCCGGACGGGAGAAAGGCTGAACGATATGCACGCACATATCATCGTGAGCCGGAAAGACCGGGCGAACAAGCTCAAACTAAGCCCTAAGACCAACCACAGGGGAACGGCGAAAGGGGCTGTAAGGGGCGGTTTTGACCGGACGGATTTTTTCCGGAAGTGCGAGCGGTGTTTTGATGTGCGTATGAACTACAACAGGGAAATAAAGGAGAGCTTCGAGTATCTGAACGCAATCAAGAACGGAACTACGGCAGAGATACGGCAGCAGGCTATAAAGGCGGTACAGCATGAAGCTGCGAGGGAAGCGAGCAAGGAGATAGGCAAGAAAGTGACGAGGAAGATCGTAAAGGGTATGGGAGGCATGGGCTTATGAAAAGGGGAGAGTTGGCGAAAAAGAAAAGGAAAGGTTGCCTTACCGCCTTGCTGGTGGTGTGGGCTGTGTTCATTGTGAAAGTCATTGCGGTGCTTAATCCCGGCTTTCCGGAGGCGTGGCGCATGGTGGAAGCCGGGCAGATCGCCGGGTTCGCTTACATTTGGCTGCTCGTGTTCCTCGTGCTGTTGTGCTGTTTTGTCCTTTGGCGCATCGTCCCGAAAGGTTACTTTCGGAAAAAGAAGCCGGAAACGTCCCGTCCGGCTGGGGAATGGGCGGTTTCGATACCCACGCATGAAAACCCGGTTGTTGTCGGCAATCCTTTTCGGGGCATATTCATCGCAGGGGCGGCAGGATCGGGAAAGTCCGAGAGTGTCGCAGTGCCCTTGCTCCTTGAGTTCATCCGCAAGGGATTTGCCGGGATCGTGTACGATTTCAAGTTCCCGGCTCTTGACAATGATATAAGCTCGTTTCTGAACGCAACAGGAAGCGATTTAAGACACTTTCGTCTTAATTTCAGTAATCCGTACCGGACGGACTTTGTGAACCCCATACAGCCCGAATATGTGCCTAATACGAGCTACGCACGTGAGTACGCCGTTTCTATCGTTGCCAACTTGACAAAGGAGAGCATAAAGAACCCGGACTTTTGGAGCAGATCCGCAACCGATGTGCTGACCGCCTGTATCTGGTATCTCCGGGAGGAACACCCGGAGATATGCGACATTCCCCATGTGCTGGCAATGGTTGGCAGCAATGGCACAGCCTTGCTCAACACGTTGCAAAAGAACATCATTACGGAGCAAATGGTACGCAGCGTTTACGATGCGTTGCAGAGAGGTGCGGACAACCAAGTTTCCGGGGTACTTGGTACGTTGCAGGGTGCGGTTGCCCAAATTAACACGCCCGAAATGATGTGGGTGTTTTCCCGTCCGGGCTGTCCTCTCGACGTAAACAATCCGGATCATCCGGCTATACTCACCGTTGCCACCAACCCGACAACGTCACAGACGCTTTCACCGCTTTGCAGCCTCGTGATAACGGTTGCCACCAAGCTGATGAACCAGTGTTTAGGAAAAAAGAAAAAAAATGTTGTTCTTTGGCGGGATGTCCGCTTTGTCATTTTGTTACCGGGATTTGTCCGCATGGTGGGAGACCCGCCCCGATCAGCCGGACACGCAATATCATTTTGTAATAACCGGCTAGCTGTTTTTATGGTGTAACGCTCCGATATTGCTTTCTTTTTGATAGATATGCAAATGCAAGAAGCCCCCCGGCGAAAACCCCGCCGGAGGCAATTATAGAAAGTCTGTGTATCGTTTCCACAAAATGTGGAAACGATACACAGATAACAGTTCTTCAATAAATATATGTGTTTTTTGTATGCTTTTGATTATCAGGTATCTGTCTCTTATACACATCTCCGAGCCCACGAGACCTCTCTACATCTCGT
>ERZ1027089.834-NODE-834-length-13503-cov-4.781157_pt1 | contig 13503 bp, 8 predicted proteins | sample MGYA00519412_ERZ1027089 | MGnify/ENA primary metagenome ERZ1027089 (study PRJEB26926, sample SAMN06164433) | human gut metagenome | biome: ENVO:00009003; feature: ENVO:2100002; material: ENVO:00002003 | host: Homo sapiens | place: USA | collected 2012 ... | reverse complement strand
CGGCAGCGTCAGATGTGTATAAGAGACAGGCTACAGACCATCAATATTCACGCAACAGAGTTAGAGTGAAATTGATAAGAATGGTATCATAGGTGTCGGATATAATCACAAAATATTCCCTAATCATTCATTATGGAAAAAGGAGAGTTCTACCAGATTACAACAATTATATGTAAGATGCCAGTTCGGGGTTCAATACATAGTTCTGATAGATCACGGCACTTCATTTCCGCTCCATTAAAATCTATGTTCGTTCTTTGAAACATTTGAAATATAACCAGTTAAAATTCAGACATACAGCTAGGCAAGGAAAGAAAAAGCAAAAATTAAGAGATCTGTAATAATAATATATAAAGAAAAGATTTACCTTTGCTCCCCCTAAAAAAGAAAGCCAAAACTAAGAAATAATTTAGTGTTTATGAATACAAAAGTCAAAGGATATATATTGGGAGCCGTTGCTGCCGCCACTTATGGTATGAATCCCCTCTTTACCCTTCCGCTATATAGGGAAGGTATGAATCCGGATTCCGTTCTTTTCTTCAGATATCTGTTCGCCATTCCCATCTTGGGGATTATGCTCAAAGCGAGAGGCAGAAGTTTTAGTCTGAAACGGAAAGAAATATTGCCATTAGTCATACTGGGATGGTTGGTCGCCATATCTTCTCTTACCCTATTTCAAAGCTATAACTATATGGAAGCCGGTATTGCCTCAACGATACTGTTTGTCTATCCGATTTTGGTAGCACTGATTATGGCTGTCGCCTTCAAAGAGAAAGTCACATTACAAACAGTCCTATGTATCTTTCTGGCTTTAAGCGGTATAGGGTTACTTTATAAAGGAGGTGACGGTACAACCCTCAGTCTGGTTGGCGTTGGGTTAGTCATGGCATCAGCCCTCTCCTACGCTATCTATATTGTGGGGGTAAACCGGCCGATATTAAAAGACGTGGCAACACTTAAAGTTACTTTTTATGTATTGCTTTTCGGCCTGTCGCTTTTTTTAGTTCGTGTAGACTTCGGGCAAAGCCTGCACGTTGTCGATAAATGGTATTTATGGGGGAATCTGATTGCATTGGCTATCTTCCCTACAGCTATATCCTTTCTCTGTACGACGCAAGCCGTGCAATACATAGGTTCTACTCCTACGGCTATCCTTGGAGCTTTGGAACCTGTCACGGCTGTATTCTTCGGAGTAACGATCTTCGGGGAAAGCCTGACACCGAGATTGTGTTGCGGAATTGTATTGATCATCATGGCTGTGACGTTTATTATAGCCGGAAGCAATATTACGACGCATTTGGTACGGTTCAGGAAGTTGTTTCCACGATTACCGCTGAAGCACCCCAAAAAATAGACAAAACAAGCTATCTGTTAGAATATCCCTCCAAATCTACATTTTGACCATAGATTTAGGGGATTTACGAAAAAAGAACTATATTTGTTCCGAATTCTTAAAGCAGATATTTTGGGCACAATTCTTAAATTTGTTATTGCTTAATATTAGCCTCACAAACCACAGGCTAATTTCTTTCGTTTGAGTAATCCTACTCGGACAGGTTTTTCATTTTATCATTTTTAGTATTAACTACATTGTCTCTGCAAGGCAATTGTAATTTGCAATTCAGACTTTTAGCAGGTTTCGCAGCAACCGCCTGAAAGTTATGGATGCGCTGAATGCGAATGGAGAATTTCGTAAAGAACATTAAGCAAGATATAGAAGTAGAAATCAAAAGAATTGAGCAACAAGATATTGATATCCTTGATAAGATAAAGCAAATAGTCGGCTTCATACAGACTTCACTCGCCCGACTAAAAGCAACCGTTGCGGATTATCAGTTTATCAATTCCGAGGAGGAAATTCTTTTCTTTAAAGTCCGGAAACCACAAATATCCGGTCTACTGATATTTTATATCCGTCTGTATCAGATTGAAAAGAACCGGATTGGGAAATCACCGTCAGCTCAATATAAATATTTGAAGGAAGAATACGAAAGTCTGAAGAACGTCTCTTCAGACAAGAATTTCTATAACTATTATCAATCCGGTAAAACCGACTCAGATCATCTGTATTTCATGAGAAAGCATTATGATATCCTTGCGGATGTTCACTGTCACTCGTTGGACAGAGATACTTCTTTTTCCACTTTGCATGATTCCAGCGTAGCAGAGATCTTAGCAAATAAGCAACTCACCCATTATCTCTCCACAGAGATTGATGCATTATCGGAAAAACTGCATCTTAAGTTCACCTCCATCATAGAAAGTAAACTATTACAATGGACTGAAAGTAAAGTTTCATTAGTAGAATTCATTTATGCACTATATGCCGGAAAGTGCTTTAATAATGGTAACACGAACCTGAAAGACATTGCTTTCTGCTGTGAAGCTCTTTTTGATATTGAGATTGGTGATTTCTACCGGATATTTCTTGAAATCAGGAACAGGAAGAAGAGTAGGACACAATTTCTGGATAAACTGAAAGAGAAAATAACCCAAATGATGGACAAACTTGACAAGTAAACAAAGAATATTTCACTGCGTCTTGTGACATCTTGTGAATTATGCAAATAGCTAATATCCAACTTTGCCAAAAAATAGCTTAACCCGCAAAGAAAGATAATAGCTTATTTATGGAGACAACAATTACATGGGAAGTAAAGGCGAAGAATCCCCCTTTATTAATTAAGAAGTGCAGTCACTGCGATAGTAACCGATTTTATTGTAGCGACAAGTTCAGGATGAATGCTCAAAAGAAAAATATAGATGTATGGTTGATTTACAGATGCGTGAAGTGCGACAACACCTGTAACCTCACTTTGTTATCACGTAGTAAACCGGATTTGATTGACAAGACATTATTCCATAGCTTTTCAATGAATGATAAAGATACGGCCTGGAAGTATGCTTTTTCTACAGAAATGGAGAAAAAGAATAGCCTGAGACTGGATTATGGTAGCGTAGAATATGTAGTCGTTCCTGATACCTCATTTGAAGATTTGCTGAATCTATCCAATGAGGTTATCAAAATCCACATCAAGTGCGAGTTTGAGTTTGATCTCAAATTATCATCATTAATCAGAAGATGCTTCTCACTCTCTGCCAATCAGGTGAAACGTATGTTCGAAGATGGTATAATTATCATTTCAGGCAACAAACCACCCCAAAAACATAAGGTGAAAGATGGAGATATGATTCTGATACAAAAAGAAGAATTAGATAAGTCTGTCAACCGTTCCCTCCATGATATAGGGTAAGGATCGACGTATTTTCTCAACAGGCCAGTTCCACCATTGTATCTGTTGCAGCTTAGCGATTGTCTCTTCCTCAAATCGCATCCGTATTTTCCTGGCAGGTGTTCCTCCTACTATGGTGTAGGGAGGAACATCTTTAGTTACCACTGCCCGGGCTGCGATGACGGCTCCATCTCCTATATGCACTCCTGCCATAATAACAGCTTCATAACCTATCCAGACGTCATTACCTATAATGATATCCCCTTTATTATCCCATGCTGAGGCTACATTTTTCTTATTCAATCCCCATTCTTCAAAGAATAAGGGGAATGTGTAGTTGGACAAGGATCTCAATGCATGGTTGGCACTGTTAAAAAGAAACTTTGCCCCACAGGCAATGGAACAGAATTTTCCGATAATCAAGCGGTCTTGATTGATAGGATAATGATAGAGAACATTATTCTTCTCAAATTGGGTCGGGTCATTTACAAAATCATTGTATATGGTATAATCACCAACTATAATATTCGGATTATTGATAATGGTATTCAGATAAATAGTCTGATAATCATTGGTACGTGGAAATGTTTTCGTATTCATTGTAATTACTTCTTTTTGTATGTTTAGTATTTTAATATCTTGTGACGGAAACGGTCACAATTAAGTTGGGCAACAAACTTAACTATTGCCCTATCATACTAAACGAAGCTATTTACAAAGTTGCCATTTCATTGTGATTAAAGACTATGGTTCATATCGCATAGCAAAGGTAGCAATTATTTCACTTCAAACTTCCCTTGCAACCTAATATCTTGTGAAGAGCTTCCCACCATTACAGCAAACGTACCCGGCTCTACTACGAAGTGATTATCCTTATTCCACAATCCCAACTCTTGCGGGGTAAGTACGAAATCAATCACTTTTTCTTCACCCGGTTCCAGATGGATACGTTCGAAGCCACGCAATACTTTTACATATGTAGTCACAGAACTCATCTCGTCATGCAGATAAAGCTGAACGACTTCATCTCCGGCTACTTTTCCTGTATTCTTCACTTTACAACTCAGCTTCACACTACCTTGTACACCAATGACCGGATTCTCTATCTTTAAATCACTATAAGCAAAAGTAGTATAACTCAAACCATATCCGAAGGGATAAAGCGTGCCGGTAACACGTACAAAACCTTTTGAATCAGAACCTGGTTTAAAAGGAAAAGCAAAAGGTATCTGCCCTACCGAACGGGGAAAGGTTACCGCCAATTTACCCCCCGGATTGTAATCACCGAAAAGTACTTGTGCCACAGCATCTCCCATAAATTCTCCCGGGAACCAAGCATGTACAATACCCGGAATATAACGCTCAGCCCAGTTGATGGTGGCGACACGTCCGTCTACCAATAACAAGATCACAGGTTTGCCCGTTGCGTATACAGCTTGTAACAGTTTTTCCTGTCGTCCGCACAAATCCAGATTGGTACGGGAATATTCCTCACGCACCGTCTTCTCATTTCCTCCCAGTACCATGATGGCTACGTCCGATTCCTCTGCCAAGGTTACAGCCTCATCCATCATAGCCTGTTCTTCCTGATCCAATGGTACTTCGTAAAGCTCACTCTCCGGAAAATATTTATCAATAATGTCTGTTCCTTTTGCATAGCGAACCTCTGCATCAGGCAAATACTCTTTTATTCCCTGATATACCGTCTTTATCGGAGCATTAGCCGGACCATAACGACAAATCAAGTTCTGCACTTCATTCGCATTAGGACCAATCACTGCTATTTTCTTCAAATCTTTAGAGAGTGGCAGGATATTATTCTCATTCTTCAATAAAACGATAGATTCTAAAGCCGCTCTCATGGATACTGCCTGATGTTCCTTGCTATGCACCACCTTTTCAGGATGTTTGGCATCTCCCTTATAAGGATTATCAAACAACCCCATCCCAAACTTTACCCGCAATACATCTGCTACACGGCTATCAATAGTCTGCATGGAAACCTTTCCTTCACTAATAGCCTGCCGAAGCGGACGAATGAAGTTCTCGGGCAAAGTAAAGTTAGTACGCACATTCAGTCCCGCATTTACTACCTGGGCAGCTCCATCTACAGCATCTACAGCCACCTGATGCTTGGAATAAAGAAATTCTACCGCTTCACTGTCAGACACTACATAACCTTTGAAGCCCCATTCGTGACGAAGTATTTCAGTAAGGAAATGATAGCTTCCGGTAATCGGTTCACCATCATAGTCATTATACGAACTCATAACTCCCAATGCTCCGGCTTCGCAGAAAGCCTTGCGGAAAGGTTCGATATAAAGAGTCCGCATCTCGCGCGGCGCTACGTGTGGATCGGTACGGGTACCAGCATCACGCCCACCGACAGGGATACTATATACTGCAAAGTGTTTGGGAGTGGCAACCAACCCTTCTTGCTGAAGTCCTTTAATCATTCGCTTTCCAAGCTCTCCCACCAGAAAAGGATCTTCTCCATAACATTCTACTACACGTCCCCAACGCGGATCTTGTGCAATATCCAGAATAGGAGAATAAATATTAGTATAACCTAATGCCTTTGCCTCTTCAGCGGTGACCTGTGCTATTTCACTGATCAGTTCCTTATTCCAGGTAGCCCCCTGTCCGCACTGGGCAGGGAACATGGTGGCCCGGTCATGGCAAAGCCCGCGAATTCCTTCATTGGTAAAATCGACAGGTATTCCCAGACGGGTCTGTTCCACAAACCATCGCTGAATGGTCTGCCGATTTTCTACACTATTCACATAAGGATATGATAAAGAAGAACCGAAACGTCCCAAACCATTGGCCTGTTCATCTATATTGGCTATACCGTCCTTCCAGATTTCATCTTTCCACTTCTCAGTAGGAAGAGAATCTTTCAGTACACGGCCGGACCCGTACAAGGTAGCCATCTGACAAGTTTTCTCCTCCAAGGTCATCTGCGACAGCAGGTCTTGTACTCTTGCCTCTATCGGTGCCGAAGGATCTTCGTAGATATCCTTCACACCGTTCTTGTTAAAATCAATCTAGCCTTTCTTATATATACCGGGATTATTACCCGCATACACACCCGCACAAAGCGATACAGCAATACATAAAGCGATTCTTCTTTTCATAGCATCTTTTTAGTTTTCCATTTCAAATATTAGTTCTCCACCCTTCATCAAGTCGAAATGAGAGAATCTCGGTTCCGCCAAATCTTCACCATTCAACTTCATGGAGCGAATATACTTATTTTCCACACTATTATTCTTCGCTTGGATTACAAAATCTTTCCCATTACTCAAATGAATAGTCACTTTATCGAATATCGGACGACCAATTTCATAAACCGGACGGCCCGGACAGAACGAATAGAATCCCATAGCACTCAATGCATACCAAGCAGACATTTGTCCAACATCCTCGTTTCCGGAAAGCCCGTTAGGATCATTATGGTAGAGTGTACGAAGAATATGGTCTACTAAAGCCTGTGTCTTGCGAGGTGCACCGGCATAATTATAAAGGTATGGAATATGATGACTTGGCTCATTGCCATGTGCATACTGGCCAATCATTCCGGTAACATCGGCAGCGGCATTCGGATCACCCGTCAGTTCGGAACTTGTAGTAAACAACGTATCCAGATGTGCTTCGAAATATTTCTGTCCTCCAACCAGTTCCATCAGTCCTTCTACGTCCTGCGGCACAAACCATGCCCATTGCCATGCATTTCCCTCTACGTAATTACTGGGACGCTGCACGGATACCGGATCAAAAGGAGTAATCCAACTGCCATCACTCAGACGTCCCCGCATCAGTTTAGTTTCCGGATCGAAATAGTTCCGATAGTTCCTGGAAAGCTCCATATATTTATCATAAAGGTCTTTACGGTTATGCTCCTTCATCATCTGGGCTATCAACCAGTCATTATAAGCAAATTCCAGTCCTTGTGAAACAGAACCACCTACCTTATCGCAAGGAATATATCCCAGTTCATTCTTATATTTAATGGATACAGGCATCAGTTTCCCATTCAGAATCTGGCGTTCCATCATCGGCGTAACACCCGTAGTATCATATACCGATGAACGTATGCACGCTTCCAGTGCCTTCTTTACATCAAAATCGCATTGTTTCTTCATCATAGCATCAGCAATGACAGAAACGGCATGGTAACCGATCATAGTACCGGTTTCATTAGAAGCCAGTTCCCATTTAGGCAAGATGCCACCTTCATCATACTTACGAAGCAGGGAACGAATGAAAGCCTGATTCTGCTCCGGTGTAACAATGGTATAGAGAGGATGAGCTGCACGGAAAGTATCCCAAAGAGAGAACACCGTATAATTTGTATAAGAAGCATCCTGCTTAATCTCATGTCCCATTGTACGGTAACGTCCGTCTACATCGGATGCCAGGCTCGGCTGTATGAATGCATGATACAGTGAAGTGTAAAATACAGTACGGCTATCATTATCTGAAGTTTCGATATCAATCTTTCCAAGGGCTTCATTCCAGACAGTATTTGCCTGTTTCATGACACCTTCAAAGTCCCAATTGGGGATTTCAGCCTCTACATTCAATCTAGCACCCTCTTCGTCCACACTTGAGATACCTACCTTTGCCAATACGCGTCCGTCAGCAGGGAGATTTCTAAAACTCATCACTGCCTTAGCGGTATTGACTGTTACCGATGTACTATCCGATTGATACTCAGTTCCCGAATACAATTTATAATCAAACGGACTGGAAAACACTGCATAGAAATATACATAGTGATGCTTAGCCCAGCCAACAGTATATTTCATTCCTGCTATGGTAGAATCATTTACCACACGAATCTGAGTAACAGGATGCTGATGACCATGAATGGTAGGTTCCATATCCACAATCAGACGAGCATCACTTGCCTTAGGGTAAGTATACCGATGCAGGCCTGCACGCAAAGTAGCGGTCAGTTCCACATTGATAGAATCATCCTGCAACAGTACTTGATAATATCCCGGCCGGGCACTCTCTTGTTCATGCGAGAAACGAGAACGATAGCCTTCATCCGGGTTTTCTGCTGTCCCGGCAATCAAAGGTTTCTCACCGACTACAGGCATAAAGAGTATATCGCCATAATCTCCAATACCCGTTCCACTAAGATGGGTATGGGTAAAGCCCATGATAGAAGTATCGTCGTAATAATAGCCGGAACAAGCATCCCAGCCTAAGAGACGGGTATCCGGACTCAACTGTACCATTCCATGGGGTAAAGTTGCACCAGGGAAAGTGTGACCATGTCCACCAGTCCCTATAAATACATTCACGCTATCGGTATACTCCTTTGGGAGATCCTGTTCTGCACAGGAAAACAATCCGATTCCTGAGGCCAACAACAGCATGCAGAGTTTATTCTTCATAAAATTATATGTTTTTGTTATAAAAGCAAATATTTATATGTTAACAATCAGTCGTTACTTGATACGTGTAAGATTCCAATTAGCTTCAACCTTCATAGCCTTCCCTTTCATGCGGATAATCAGTGGATAACAAGGCTTTACTGCTACATCTCCCGCACCCGGTCCATCTTTAACGGTTGGATTGGCCGGTATCCCCGAAGCCTCGCCCAATACCACTTCCATCACTTCTCCCTCAGGAATATCGAATTGTACGGAAGCAGAAGAAGTGCGGCAAGTAAAACCAGATTTATGAGGATAGGAGAAAATATTATGAATCCGTTCATGTACCTCGCTGCCTGTCAATGTAGTTGCTGTCGGCTGTCCATCCATAAGCGGTTTCTCATTGAACAGGATGACATATTCGTATAAATGAGAAGAATCGGATGTACAAGTATATACATCTTGCAAATGTGTACCTTTTAAGTCCAGGCTCCGTTTCATCCTGACTCCGGGATAAGCTGTAGTGGTTTCTGCCTCAGCATATCCTCCGTCAGAACGGGGATTGAACTTCAAAAGTTTACCCACACTCCTTTTCTGATCCTTAGCATCCACAGTCACCGTATTGTGCGAAAGAGTACGCTTATACCATTTCAAATAATCCGGAACTCCATAACCGGAAGTTCCGAAGTCAGATACCAGCTCATTCTTACCATCATGAATCGTAATGGAAAGTTTATCCGGATGACCGTGTCCGATACCTTCTCCACCAAATTTCAATACAACGGTGCGTGTATCACTACGTAATAAGCAGAAACCGGAAGTATCAAATGAATAACTCTTCTGTAACAGACTCTCTTCGGATGCTTTTATCAACTGGTTACTTAGCAAAGCTTCGGGATCCAGTCTCTTTTTCTGAGCATAAGTCAGTTCCAGTACACGTTTCAGGAAAGGATCGTTATACCGGGCATTTCCTACTTCATACAAAGCTGATTGAGACAGAAGATTAGCCCCATACCATCCATCACTATGTGCAGGGAAAGATAAATCTGGATATGTACCCTTTACCGGTTCCACAAACATATCGTGCAAATCCTTATCAAACAGTTTTATCCCCCGGCATTTTACTGCATTAGCAGTGAACAGCAAGGCTTCCAACGGATAATAATGATAATGGGGAGACCCCTCATTTATCCAGCCATCGCTATTTTTATGTTTTCCAATCAGGTAATGGTAGCCATACTTATCCTTATTGATTGCTACATCGACAATAGAGTCATTTTCCAAAGCAATGCCTAAGGCAGCCAATCCACTATTATGCCACATCTGCCAGTTAGCTCCGGCCGGACGATGCAACAATAAAGTAGCAGCAGGTTGCAGATATCCTTCTTCTATCGCTTTGACCTCCTCTTTCGACAAAACAGGTTTAATAGCCACATAGGCCATTGCCACTTTAGTAGCCCAGTTGGCTTCATCCAGACTCTGAGCAAATGCCTTTCCACTATGTTGATCCGTAGCTTTCCTGCCGGAGTTATGCTCGAACCAACCGGCATACTTACCCGCATAATCCAATAACATAGTACGGATATAATCAGCATATTGTCGTTTTCCGGTGGCCAGATAAAGGTACATACACTGATACATATAATCCCTGTTCAGCATGTGTACTTCATAAATCCACGCCCAGTCATAACGATTGTTTCCAATCCACTCTTTATCGCAAGCCGAGCAATATTGTGCCAAAGGCTTATCCCAACGGAAAGTAAATTGCAGATTATGTACGGGACAGAAGTAATCATGAAAATGCCCTCCTTCTTCTTTAGGTACTTCCAGCGAATGCTTACGTCTTTCTTTCACTTTCTGTTCCAAATCGGCTATGATTTTCTTTCCCCACTGTGTTTTTGCCGATGAGCGAATAGCAGCAACGTCTTCATCAGAGAAGAAATAAAAACCTTCGTTACCTTTCTTGGCTATAATTGACCAATCGCCGGAATAATAAGCCTGATTCAACAAACGAAGTTTCGCCTCATCTCCCTGCCGGACAAACAGATTCTCCAAATCCTTATATAAATAGAATTGCAACCAGTAACCACGGTTATATTTCTCGCGAGTAGTGGAGGCTTGCATCCATTTAGCATACCAAAGAGGCTCTACTCCATATTGGCGTGCCACCTGAATGGCTTGTCCGGCATTCTTCCAGATACCTTCCGACATCCGTTTACCTAACGCTACATAATCATTATAGGTAAATTTTGAAATATCAATCACCTCACAGGTGTCGTCAATACCCAGTTCTTTAAAGTCAATCATGGTCTCCATCTTTGTATCACCATCGAGGTCATATTCAATATGATCGAAGAAACCATTGTTGTCACGGTCACTATAAAGTACAGTAGCAAAGCGCTTCGGGTCACGGAAGTCCATCCACATACGATCCCATCCTTGGAAGTATTCCGCATTCTGGTCGATACGCCAAACTCCAGTTTCCGCCCCATACAAGTGCAGGCGACCGTCAAAACGACTGATATAGAGTTGAGCATTACCCGAATTATCCATATCCCACTCACCACGGTCACCGGCGGCATCACTCTGTTTATTATTATCTATTCCCCCTTTATTCCATCCTACTTTAAACGGATCCTTAGGATCATAAAACTCTACACGTTCCCAACGGCTGCAATCGTCATCTTCATCATATACAAAGTTTATACGGTTCCATTTGCCACGCTGGAAGATGAGTTCCTGTGCACTGTCGTGGTCGGGATAAATCAGTTCCGTCAACTGGCGATAGCGAGGATCCATAAAGAACTTATCAGCCTCCGGCATTCCACGCAGGTTTTTAATGGGGTGAACCTGATCCATATAATCGAATCCTTCTCCCTGGAAACCAATCGTGAAATCAAAGTCAAACTCATTACCGGTAGTATTATCATTATCAATGTCTACAGCAAGCGAAACCCAGTCTACGCGTCCTTCTACCTGACGGTTCACATAACTATTAGAGGAGGCATTCGGATCATGAATTTTCGGAGAATCTAATAAACGGATAGCCATTTCTGTCCTATTATCCTTATCCGGATCATAGAACAGGAAAGGGTTCTCCCAATTCAAGCGCAAATCCTTCATATCATACGTAGAAGTATGTATCTTCATGAAAGCAGACTGACCACTATAGTCCTCATAGAAATCGGACAAACCGCTACGATCCCAACATTGAAGAGTAAAGTTATTCCAATTGATATAATTGAAAACATTATCATGATCTAAATCGAGCATAATCATGTAATGCCCGTTGGGCCATACTTCTCCCGTACGTTCTTTCGGATACTCTACAACAATCTGCATGTCCGCCTTCCCGTCTCCATCCGTATCCACCCAGTCGATAATCAAGTCGCCCTGACCTCCATAAATGCCATCTTTGTTGCGGTCAATCAACAGGCAATCATTCACCATATCACCTTCCAGGTCCCCTTCTTTCATATTGCCGTCATCATCCAGCCACAAGATGGGTATATCGTTGTGGGTGACAGACTTAATAGCATCCGGTTTCCCGTCTCTATTCAGGTCCAGATACTCCGGTTTATAGCCGGAGGGCGGAGGCGGCAAGCGTAGAGGCATCAATTGGGTACGTAGGTTCCAATAGTTCTTCTTTGTCTCTTGTGCCCAGCTTTTCCCGGCTACTCCTACCCAAAGGAACAGAACGGCACAAGCTATTTTAAATAAATCTCTTTTGTTTTTCATGATATTCCCTTATTACCAGTTATCTGTTCTGAATGAAGATGCCGGAAGACCGGACATATTATAAAGGCAACCCTTTATATAATCCTTAAAAGCATAACGCACCGCGACAGGTTGTTCCACTTCCGGGCTTGAGACAATAACCGTTTGCGCATCTTTACCAAAACGTGCATGGGCGGGATGAAATACTCTATCCTCGCCGGCTACTTCAAAACCATTCAAGGGTTGCCGATAAGTAGTCAGCCCTTTGCCCATTTCATCAAACGACAAGATAATCTTGTTGCCCTCCGTCTGCATAGATTTATACAACGGCCCTGTTACCGGAAAGCCCTTCTTACCATAAGTACGCCCCAAGGCCAGATAAGCAAACCGATTGCCCACCGTTTCTTTCTCCATAGGGTGGATAGTGCGGTCATCGCCAACATCCGTCAGCACAACCATACCCGAAGAAGGAATAAGATGAAGGCATTTCACTTGTGCTTCACGCAGGTAAGCCGAATTCTTGCCTTTCCCCTCTCCTTTATTATAATTGAACGGAGCAATCTGGGCATAGTAGAAGGGGAATTCCCCTATTCCCCATTGTTTGCGCCAGTCGCTCACCAATGAGGGAAACAACTGCGTATATAAATCAGGTGCGTCCACATTTGCTTCCCCCTGATACCATAAACATCCCCGAATGCCATATCCGACCACAGGACTCAACATTCCATTATAAAGAATAGAAGCATTATGCACATCCGGCAAGTCTTTGTAAGGCGCCACACCTTCTTTACTCATCCAGGCTTCCACCCGTGAGCCTCCATAACTGGCATGGATAATGCCTACGGGAATACCCAACACCTGATTTAGTTTACGTGCAAAAAAGTATCCCGCAGCCGAAAACTCGGGAACTGTCTCCGATGAAGCTTCCTGCCACCCACCTTTACAATCAGTCAACGGTTCTGAGGTCATTTTGCTTCCTACTGTAAACATACGTATTCCGGGATTTCCTGAAGTCACAATCACATCCAACGAGCCTATCACCGGATCACTGTAACGACCGCCTACACGCATATCCATATTAGACTGACCGGAACAGAGCCAGACCTCACCAATCAATACCTGTCTCTTATACACATCTGACGCTGCCGACGACTTAATAGGTGTAG
>ERZ1027089.826-NODE-826-length-13559-cov-13.552503_pt1 | contig 13559 bp, 22 predicted proteins | sample MGYA00519412_ERZ1027089 | MGnify/ENA primary metagenome ERZ1027089 (study PRJEB26926, sample SAMN06164433) | human gut metagenome | biome: ENVO:00009003; feature: ENVO:2100002; material: ENVO:00002003 | host: Homo sapiens | place: USA | collected 2012 ... | reverse complement strand
AAAATACGGCGTACCGCCGTGTCGGTTTACACCGACTTGATTTATGGTATAATAAACACAGAAACGGCGGGAAACCCTGATTTTTCGGGGCTTCCCGCCGTTTTTGTTACTAATTTGTTATTAGTTCAATGTTCAATTTGAGTTCTTCTATATAGAATTTCAAGCCGAAAAAGCACATTGAAAAAAGCCCGTAAACCCGCTATTTTCAAGGAAGTTCAATATATAAATCTATGTGCGGCGGCGTGAAATTTTGCAAGGTATGACACACATAAGACACATATATGACACACAAAAAAGCAAGAATTAACCGGGGTAACGGAATAGCCCGCCCCCCGGCTTTTCTATATCCTGTTAATGGCTTCTATCAGCTTTTGAAACTCAAAATGTGTATATACTACTTCTGTTACCGATCCCCCTCTATGCCCGACAATTTTCTTGATGATTTTATCATCCACCCCGGCAGCGGTCAACATACTAACGCAAGTGTGGCGGGTATCGTGTGGGCGGTGTTCTATCCCGATTTGTGCGAGTACATTTTTCCAATAGTAATCGTAATAGTTGCGGTAATCAAAGTGTTTGCCCTTTGCCGTTGAAACAAGATATTCACAATCGTTCTTCTGCATCCAGCTTTCAAAGAAGGGCAGCACTTTATCAGCAATCGGCACTTTGCGAACCCCGGCTTCTGTTTTGGAAGCAATGACATCAAACCATTTTTCAGATAGGTTTACATTTTCCTTTTTCAAGTCCAGCAATTCCCCCACCCGTACCCCGGAATAGATCAGCATGAGGACAACGGAAATATATTCGTTGCTGTCCTTCTTGCTCCAAAGGGTTTGTATTTCCTCTTGGGTAAAGGGTATATGCTCTTTGGCGTTTGGGTTTCTGTCCTTGTATTGGATTATGTCAATGAATTTTGCATAGTCCTTTGTGCATATATCATTTTGCAAGGCGTATTTGAAAAGCTGGGTAAACAGTACCTTCAATTTCTTCAAAGTGGGGTAATTCTTCCCGCTGCTGTCAATCACCCCTTGAAGGTGGCTTTTCCGTATATCAGCAAAGCGCATTTTGTAAAGCGGCGGGCATACCTGATTATATAGCCCCTGATAACATTTAGCGTTTGCTTCTGATGTTTTGGGGAAGTGTTCCGCAGCCCACTTTTGATAGACTTCTTCAAAAGTGACTTGCGTATTAAATGGGGCTTGGTGGTAGTTGGATAAGGCAATCAAGCCTTCTTCCCTTGTTTCGTAATATCCTATTGTTTTGAACTTCTGTTTTGTCGTTCCGGCTATATCGTCCGTTTCCCATCCGACAGTGACCCTAACACGGTAGGGCTTGCGCCTGTTTCCGGGCAACTTGGACACATTGCCGTAACCGTTCGGCAATCGCATTATATCACTCCTCTTGAATTTTGAACCAAAGAATGATATAATATAAATACCATTCAATGATTCTTTGATAGGTGTTGTTGTTTGGTTGCTTCGGAATCCCTGTCTATTGCAGTAGGCGGGGATTTCTTTTTACATAAGCGTTTCAATGCCTAATAGGGTAAGTTATAGGCTTGTACCCGTAACGCCGCATATAACGCTTATATGAGCGTGTAGCCGTTGTCCTTTGCAGAGGGTGGCGGCTTATTTCTTTTCTTGGGATTTTTGCCACAGCTTCAGGGCGATCATGTCCTTAGTATCGCCTTGAAGTTGCTTAAATTCTTCTTCATCAAAAACAATGCTTTTCCCGTCCTTGATAAGTTCCACTTCGTAAGATGTAGCAGGAACAAAGCCGGACTTTATATATTTTTCCGGCGTGATTTCCAGTTGCTTTTCATCAAGCATAGCAATAGGAATTTGGGAAGGGATTTCAACACTTTTAACCACATACCCCAAAGAGTTGAGATAGTCAATAAAACCTTCGTATTCCTTGCTTTCTTTGGCAATATCAGGGTATTTCTTATCCCAATATTCAGCCCCCATAAGGTCAACCGCTGCTATTCCTAAAGCAGAAGCTAACTTTTCAACCGTTTCTATTTTGGGGTTTAATGTTCCTGCTTCATACCTTCGGATGGTTGGTTCAGCTATTCCGCATAACTCGCTTAACTTCTTTTGTGTAAGCCCCCTTTCTTTCCTGAAGCGTTTGATATTTTCGCTTATAGCCATTTTTTCACCTACTTTCCTACATACAGTATAGCACATTCCAAAGAAAAAAGCAACAAAAATTTCTGTTAAAAACCTCTTGACAGCAAGAAAAGTTTCTGATATAATATGAGCATACAGCAAGAAAAGTTGCTGAAAAATAAAGAAGGAAGGTGAAAAAATGACCTCTAAATCAATGTTGGTGGTATCTGCTGAAAAGGTACAGCTTAAAATGGCTGAACGTTGCATGAATCCTTATGATGTGTGCAGTAAAGCGGAAATTAGCTATCCAGCATATCAGCGGATCATAAAAACAGGTAATTGCAAATTATCAACGCTTGGCAAAATAGCAAAAGCCCTTGATGTACCAGTAATTGACATTATCGAAAATACCGCTGCAACGGTCGGTAATGACAAGTAGGGATTCCGAAGCGGAATATAGCAGCCTTTTTATAAGGGCTTGCGTGTTTGGTGTCGTTCAACAAGTTTTCGCCGGGTTTTTAATGGGAAAATGGCGGCAGCGGTTCAGGGAAAACAACGCTTGAAAAATTCCCTTGTCGTTCAGCAAGTTTTCTGTTTTTAGTGTGAAAGCAGATAGGGGGCGCTTCTCCCTGACATTCGCGTGAAGCGGCGGGAAGTATGAAAACCGCTTGATAAATCCATACCCAACACGCAACTTTTATAAAAGGGCTGCTATAACCAAAATCACGGATGAAGTGTTAAACGGATAGAAAAAAATTGCATCGGAAGGGGGTGAAAAAAAAACATGACTGAATGGAACGGAAACGGCAGAGTTTTCAAAACCTATGTAAACGGGGATGGGAAACACCCCGCCGCAGGCGTAAAGGTAAAAGGCAAGGATCATATTTTGACCTTTGAAGAAGCTGCAAAAAATGACTGTTTCGGCGGTTTGCTTCACAGCTATTTTATTGACATTAGCTTTGATAATGCAGAAATGGCGGCAAAATTCCTTGACATGGCAAAGGCTAATAATTGGCGTTGCTTGGTGCTGGAAAACCCGGACAACGGGCATATTCATAGCTTTTGGAAGAATGAGCAGGGCAGAATTACAAAGCTATCCGCAGAAGATCAGAAATTGGCTGTTGGTTTTATTGCTGATATTCACGGCGGGGCTACATACATTCCCCTTCGTGTGCATGGCGTTGACCGTTTCCCGCCGATATATGACATTTCAGATGGTGAAGATTATCAGGAAGTGCCGGAAGAACTTCTTCCAGTGAACACAAAAATTGATTTGTGGGGGCTGGATCAGGGCGGGCGCAACAATGCACTGTCAGGAATGGCGGTATATTTGGCGCATGATAAGCGTTTCACCAAAGAACAGGTAAAGCGAATTTTGACAAATACAAATGCCTTTGTTTTCAGTGAAAACCTGTCAGACGGGGAATTAAATGTTATTTTGCGTGATGAAACCTTTAGCGGAATGGCAGAAGCCCCGGAGTTAAACTTAATAAGTGCCGCTGAACTTTTTTCAATGGATATTAAACCCGTTGAATTTGTGATTGAAGGGCTTGTTCCCGTGGGGCTTGTACTTTTGGCAAGCCCACCGAAATACGGTAAATCGTGGCTATGCCTTGATATGGCGTTATCAGTTGCAATGGGGCGGGATTTTCTCGGATTCAAGACCAACAGAAGCAAGGTAATATATTTAGCTTTGGAAGATAGAAACGACCGATTGAAGCAACGCACAAGCCAATTATTACAGGGTGAAATGTTTCCGGCGTGGTTGATGCTTGGAACAGAAAGCGCAACACTTGACGGTAATTTTATTCAACAGTTGGAAGATAGCCTGACAAAACACCCGGAAACAAAGCTAATTATTATTGATACCTTTGTAAAAATCAGGGGTGAAGCTAAACGAAATGAATCAGCCTATGGCGTGGATTCCCGTGAAGCCGGGGTTATCAAGAAGTTTGCTGATACTCACAGTGTAGCGGTTGTATTGGTAACGCATACCCGCAAAGGCATTGATCCTGATGATCCGTTTGTAAATATAACGGGTACTTACGGCGTGGCGGGTGCTGCTGATGATATGATTGTTTTGACGAAACAGAAACGGGGTGATGAAGTAACAAAAATGAGTGTAACCGGGCGTGATGTGTCCTATGAAGAATTTCCGCTTACTTTCAACGCAGACCGGGGAAAATGGATGCGACAATCCGATTCTTTTGATGATTTTATGGCAAGGACTGAAATCGAAATGAAGCGGGCGGCGTACACGGTGGGAAATATCCGAAAAACCATTTTGAAGCTGCTGGAAGAAAACGGCGGCACATGGGCGGGGGCTTGCGGTGGAATCATCACTAAAAGCAAGGAATACGGAACGCCTATTGCGTTGACATCTCAAAAACTCGGTTTTGAACTTGCTGAAATCAATGGTTTTCTGTTTGAGGACGGCGTATTGCATACTGAAATCAGCAGAGGGGAAGGGCAAGCAAAAAGGCATAAGTTTGAAAAAATATAATGTATCGTACCACTCATACATAACCGTGTATTTTGGGTATTTTGGGTATAGTGCTTAAGTTTATAATACGAAAAGCACGAAATACACGGTTACGGTATGAAAGCACGAACACGGAAAGAAGGTGATTAAATGGCGAAATGCCCGTTGACAAGGGAAGATTGCACGGTTGATTGTGCTTGGTTCAGAGATGGCGAGTGCTGCATTGCTTCCCTTCCTGATTTGATGGATAAAGTTGATGATGTGCGTATCAGTATTGAAGCACTGGAACAGACGGTTAAAAACAAAGATTTTCAGATGTGAGAAAGGAAGGTTTAACTATGACAAATGAATTTGTATTGAACAGAGACACAATGAACGAACTTGAAAACTTTTCAGCGAGGTTTGAACAGCTTCGTAACTTCATTGATTTTATTCATGATTTTGTTTGGCAGGAAATCATTGAAGGGTACGAGGGGGAAACGGTTGAAAAATTGGGTTGCCTTACTGAAATGCTTTCAGATGTGGCGCATATCCGGGATAACGATTTGGAAGCGGTTATCAAAAAAATAGCCCCCTTACATAACCCGGCAGAGGATTAAGCAAAGGGGCAAGCCACACGATATAGTGTAACCCGAACACTTATATTATATCGTGTGGCGGCTCTTTTGTCAAATATGGCGGTTATATGAGGGTAGAAAGGCGGTGAATGAGTGAAAATAACGGTTGCATATACTGAGGGCGAAAAGGACAAGAAGAAGCTGCTTGAAGAAGCTGCAAAACGCCTGTTTCCTGATACCAAAGTGAAAGAAACGGGGCTGAAAGACGGCTTTTTACATACATATTTGACAGTGCCAAAGCCCGGAAATACCGCAAAATAACGGCAATATCTTGACAGATACCCCCTATATGTGGTATAATTATAACAAATAGATACGGCATGAGTACCGCATATCCCCTATTGTGGGGCGTGTTAGTCTTGATTTCAAGGCATGGGAATAACTGTTTTTCGGTTATGCTCATGCCTTATTTATTTGCATTTAGCCCACTTCGGGCGTTAATAGAAGGGAGATTTTCAAACTATGGAAGATAACAACAATATCAACCAGAACGCAAACCCGGCAGCCGATCAGGGAACAGGGGAAAAGACCTTTACACAGGAAGATGTAAACCGCATTGTTGGGGAACGCCTTGCCAAAGAGAAGGCAAAGAACAGCGGTGAAGCTGACCTTGCGAAAAGGGAACAGGAACTTGCACAGCGTGAACTTCACATGGGCGCAAAGGAACTGTTATCAGAAAAGGGCTTACCCGTGCAGCTTTTTGATGCTCTCAACTGTACGGATGAAGAAACTATGAAAAAGAGCATTGCAACCATTGAAAAAGTATTTAGCGAATATAAGGCGAACGCCACAAGCAATATAAAATTCAAAGGCTTCCAGCCGGGGGCAAGCGGCAAAATGCCGGATGCCGGGGCGACGGAAGATATAGAAATTAGAAAGGCTATGGGGCTTCGCACTTAACGGAAAGGAAGCGTAAAACATGGCTATCAATTTAGCAACAAAATTTTTACCGTATGTTGATGAAAAATTCAGCACGGAAAGCAAGAAAAGCCTTTTAACCAATCAAGATTTTGATTGGACGGGGGCGCACACTGTAAAGGCGTATAAAATCAGCACTTCGGCAATGAACGATTACAACCGTAACACGCCGGAAGGAATGACGGGTTCACGCTATGGCGTGGTGAAAGACCTTGATGCAACCACGGAAGAATTTACTTTGAAGAAGGATCGTTCTTTCACCTTTGCAATCGACAAGCTGGACACGGACGAAACAGCGCAGAATTTACAGGCGGCTTCTGCTTTGGAAAGGCAGCTTCGGGAAGTGGTGATCCCGGAAGTGGATTCCTACACATACGGCGTTATGTGCGAAAATGCCGGACAGAAACCCGCTGCAAAGGCACTTACAAAAGAAAATATCTATCTTGAAATCATTGCGGGCAATAATGCCCTTGACAATGAGGAAGTGCCGGAAACGGGGCGCATTATCGTTGTTACGCCTGATGTGTATATGCTGATGAAGCAGTGCAAGGATATTACAATGGAAACCGATATAGGCAATGATTTAAGGCTGAAAGGCGTTATTTCCAACCTTGACGGGGCTATGGTTATCAAAGTACCGAAAACCCGCCTTCCTGAAAACTTCGGCTTCCTGATCGCCCATCCGTGCGCCACGGTTGCGCCTACCAAACTGGAAGATTACAAAATCCATGAAGATCCGCCCGGTATCAGCGGTTCATTGGTAGAGGGGCGTATTGCCTATGATGCCTTTGTTTTGGATAACAAGGTAAAGGCGTTGTATTATCAGGCACAGACAGCAGCCACAAAATAATTTGTTTCGTGCGCCGGGCTTTTATCCTCCGATTGCCCGGCGCATTTTTTGAAAGGTGAAGCACTATGAAAACATTAGACAGGCTTATTATTAAGGCGAAAAACAAGTGCGGGTATGAACGCCTATCAAACGGTTTTATTTCCCCTTCTGAAGCAATGCCGGGAAAATGGCTTGCAAGGGGCGATTTGTGGAACGGCGTACCGGGCGGCGGCATAAGGTCAATTATTTGCGGTGAATATGCTTCCATTGATGAAGCAGCGGAAGCAATTTGTAAGCTGGGCGAACAATACCCCAATAATAAAGATGTGCCGATATTAGTTGATGATGTAATGGAATGATTGAAAGTTAATTTTCAAAAGCTGAAAGAAGGTGATTGCATGGCAAGGCGCAACTTAAAACTTGATACCCCGGACAATATCAGGAAAGCCCTTGCTAAAGTGGCAAATATGGTTTACAAGGGCGAAATTGATACAAAGATAGCCAATAGCTTTATTCTTGCCTGTAACGCCATTTTAAGCGGCATACGCACAGACGAACAGGAAAAGAAGATTGCTGAACTGGAACGGATCATAAACGAATAGGGGGCGCAGCTATGACCGCAAGGGAATATTTATCAGAAGTTCAAAGACTTCAAACCATAATTGAACAAAAGCAAGAGCGGATAAAGGAAATCCGGGAAAGTGCTTCCACTGTCCGGGCGGTTCGTTATGATTTGGAGAAAGTACAGGGCGGCGGGCATAGCGACAAGATCGGGGAATCGGTAGCTAAAATCGTTGATTTGGAAAAAGAGGTTGAAAACGATATGATGAAACTTCTTTACCGTCAACATGAGATTATAGGGCAGATTCACAAGCTGGATAATCCAAAACACATAAAGATACTTTACAAGCGTTATATTGAGGGCAAAGACTTCCAAACAATAGCGGATGAAATAGACCTAACATATCAATATGCTTTGATGCTGCACGGAAAAGCCCTGAAAGCGTTTGAAGCGGCAAACAAAGAGATTTTGCAGAAAGAAGGTATATCAGCATGAATAAAGCAATGCAAGCGGCACAGAAAGCCGCAAGGAAAGCAATAGAGGGTACATATACGGGGCTTTTGAAGGTAACGGAATATCAATCAGTGAAAGACCCCGTAACCCACATTACACGCAATGAAAAAGTTGTTGTTTTGGAAAATCAGCCTTGCAAGCTATCTTTTGAAACTATCACAACGGCGATCCAAACAGAAACAGCCGCAGCCATTTCACAGGCGGTAAAGTTGTTTGTTTCCCCTGATATAACCATCAAGGCGGGTTCTATGCTTACCGTAACACAAAACGGGGTAACAACCGAATACACTTCAAGCGGCGTTCCCGCCGTATATCCTACACATCAAGAAATTATGCTTGAATTGTCTGATAGGGCTTGAATATGCCGCCGTTTTAGGCGGCTTTTCCTTTACCCCTATATCTTTATCAAGAAACTGTTTTCAACGGCTATATGGGGCTTATATGAGGGTGTGAGGGGCAAAGAAAGCGGCATAGCCAAAACAGGCAGAATATAAAAAGTTCAAAGCCGCTTTTCTTTGGTGATAAGTGAAAACAGCTTTGAACATTACACCTGTATGACACAAAAGCGGCTAAAACCCTTTGTTTATCAGGTGTATTCATTGTATCTATATTTTTGTGGGTGTAAACCCGTTCCCCTGTTCCCTTCGATTTATGCCCCATAATTCGATCAATACACACCTTGTTTGCCCCGGCAGAATCAAGGCGGCTTCTGAATGTGTGGCGGCACTCATGCGGGGTGTGCTGCATTTTCAGCTTCCCCATGATTTCAGCCCACAATGCCCGGTATTGGGTTTGATTCAACTTCTTCCCGTTGTATTCAAACAAATAGCCGCTTTTGGATTGTTCAACCCGCTTTTGAACTATATGCTGAATTTTTGAATGAATGGGAACTATCCTGTTCTTGCCCGCCGCTGTTTTTGTTCCCCCGGTCATGGTTTGGGCTTCGAGATCAACCGCTTCCGTTTTCAGGGCAATCATTTCTGAAATCCTGAACCCCGTATAGAGGAAGAACAGGACAGAATCAACCCATTCCAATTTTTCATTTTCCCAAAGCCGGGAAACTTCTTCATCCGTGAAAATTTCCTTGCTTGTTTCGGGGATTGGATCAGAGGTAAGCAGATCAGAACAGCATTTTGAAACTATATCAAGTTCCATTGCGAAACGGTCAAGATGCCCGAAAAGGTTCTTTATCGCCCCTTGCGTGGAATATCCACACCCGCAGCTATCAATGCAATCTTGCATTTGGTATGATTTGATTTGCTTATACTTCATTTTGTTCAGTTTGAAACAATGCTTGTATGCTGATTTCAAGGAACTTCTGTTTGATTCACCCAATTTCACAGCCCGCTTTTCAAGCCATAAATCATAGAGTTCTTGAAAAGTGATTTTGTCCGTTTCAATATCCCACGGATCATTGTTGTAATTGGCAAGCATTATCAACCCTTCTTCCCGTGTGGCAGCGTAACCAATGGGCTTTTGCCTTCCTGATATGCCTTCCTTCACAATATAGGGCTTTCGCCTGTTCCCTGACAGCTTCGTTACTGTTCCATATCCATTCGGATTTTTCATAACTTCACCGCCTATCTTGAAAAATCAGCCGTGAAGTGATATAATATAGCAGACCGCCTAAATCACTTCATCCTGATTTGTGGTCGCTTCCCCCGTTGGTGTTGCAGCACTAACGGGGGATATTTTTTTGTTTAGAAGCAAGCCTGAACAATGGCTTTATACAATTTTTCATCTATTTCCAACAGGCTTTTCTTCCCGTCTTTGAAGATGATTTTTACTTGATAGCCATTTTTTGAAACCGCCCCGGCAACACCACCCAAAACTTCATAGCTTTCAACGGTGGAACTGTTCAGGCGTAATTGCTTGATGATCCCCAATGAAATTGCAGCATTGGCAGCACCCCCGCCCACAACCTGACTTCCGGCATAATCGCCGTTGATAACCCTGTTCTTCGCACTCATAGCAAAATTCCTTTCTTAGATTTGAAATTAACTTTTCAAGGTTCAAGTGGTTCAAGTTCAAGATGCCTTTTTATTTCTTTTATATTTTTTCAAAATCAATGCAAAATTGCGTTGAAAAAATCGTATCTACAAAGAAATGCAAAACAAGTTGAACTACTTGAACTTTCCTGATATTTCAAGGGTTTTATCTTGAACCGGGAACTTGAACCTATCTTGAACCTATCTTGAACTGAAATCCACAAAGATTATATTGCCTTCCCGCCTGATGATTCTTTTTGAATGGAATATTTTTCATCTTCTAACAGCGTTTCCATAGAACCGATAATACGCCCCCGATCCAGCGTATCAAGTTGTAGGAAAAGTTTGACCGCTTGAAACGCTTCTTTTCCATAGCAGCGTTCAAACATTTCACAGGCAGCGGCTTCATGTTGTAGCTTCTGTTCAAGTTGGGCTAATTCTTCCCTTCCAGCGGGAACATTGTACCCCATAAGCCAAACTTCATTGACATTTAGAGCCAACCCCAAAATAGACAGTTTATCTTGTTTGGGTTCTACTTTCCCGGAAACATACTGACTTAAATCATTCTTTTTTAACTGAACATGGTATTTTTCGCAGTACGGTTTGCAGGCTTCTAAAATATCAACTTGCTTTAACCCCCTTTCACCCATGATCTGCTTCAACCTATCAGCCGTGGTGAATTCCTTCATGCAATCACTTCCTTTCCTTGTTGGGGTACTTACATTATAACGCACCTTGAAGAAAAGTTCAAGGGGGTTAGGAAAAAAAGTTCAAAAAATTTGAAAAAACCTATTGACAACTTCAAGAGGGGGTGCTATAATATAGACAAGTTCAAAGGAATTGAACCAAACGACAACAAACAAGCCGCTGCAACGGCAAGCATAGAAAGGATGAAGTGATTATGAAGTTTACTTTTGAGGAATGGAAATTCATTCAACATTGCATTGAATGTGCCGGGAGAGAATTTGAAAAGATGATGCTTGACAGCACACCTTCCGACAAAGAAACAAGCTGCTATCAGATTTTCAAGCGGCAGACCGAAAAGGCAAATGTCCTTGTGGAGAAAATCAAGGGTTCTGAAATTTAAGAAAGGCGGTAGCACAGATGAAAGAAACAAGTTTGAAGCCCGTAATTGAAAAACTTGAAAGTTTATTTTCAAAGTTCAACGAAAAGTTCTATAACAATGAACTTCAAACCCCCGTTATCACAGTAAGCCCGGACACAACAAAGGGTGCTTATGGATGGTGTACCGCTTGGAAGGCGTGGACGGTAGGCGAACAGAAAAAGATTGCAGACCTTTCCACGCTGACAAAAGAGGATTTGGAAGCCCTGAAAAAAGATGATGGGTTCTATGAAATCAATATTTGCGCTGAACACCTTGCAAGACCTTTTGAACAGGTTGCGGAAACCCTCTTACATGAAATGGTTCACCTTTACAATCTGCAAATTGGGGTTCAGGACACAAGCAGGGGCGGCACATACCACAATAAGAAATACAAGGAAGCTGCTGAAAAGCACGGCTTGACCGTTGAAAAGGATGCAAAATACGGGTGGACAAAAACAAGCCTGAATGATGAAGCGAAAGCCTTTGTTGACGGTATGCAGGATAAGAAGTTTGAACTTCACAGAAAGAGCCTTCCGAAAATCCCCGGTGCGGCGAAAACCAAACAATCAAGCCGGAAATATGTTTGCCCCGTATGTGGCTGCATTATCCGGGCAACAAAGGAAGTTCATGTTATTTGCGGTGATTGCAATGTAGAGTTTGAGGAAGAAGCCTAAACAGCTTCTTCCCACACCAAAGAAAGGATGATGAAAATGTATAGATATTATAGCACTTTAAGACCGATCACACCGGGGGCATACCCCAAACCCGCCGATAATCCGGCAATGCTGATTCACAATTTCGATAACCGGGAATATGTTGGGAAAATCGGGCGTGAAGCGTGGGGATATGTGGAATATAACAACCCCCTGACAAAAGAACAGATTGAAGCCTTTGATTTCGTGGCAGAAAGCGGCGGGGAAGATAAAGAAACCATTTGCAAATTGCTTTGTAAGGTTTTACAGAAAACCCGTGGGGCGGCTGACCTTGTTTCCCTTACCTATGACAGCGAAAGCGAGATTGTAACAGCAGCTTTTGAGGGTGGAACAAAAAAGATAAATGTTTCTATGGATTCAGGTACAGCAATGATCCGGGATATTGTAAATCATTTGGGATGTTAAGAAAGGGGTGAAATCATGGCATACGATTATGCAAAGTTAAACGGAAGGATTGTTGAAAAGTGCGGAACGCAAGCGGTATTCGCTGAAAGAATGGGGCTTTCCGAAAGAACTATTTCAATGAAATTGAACAACAAGATTGCTTTTAAGCAGCCGGAAATTCAAAAGGCATTGGAAGTTCTTGATTTGGCAAGTGATGAAATTCAGGCATATTTTTTTACCATGAAAGTTCAAAGTAATTGAACCAATCAGAAAGGCGGTGAACAGGATGAAGAAAGTTATTGCAGCGTGTATTGATCGGGTTTTGGAGTTCGACACGCAGAATGAAGCGGCAAAGTATCTTGAAACCTTGCGTGATAAGGGCAGCGAATTCAGGATTTTGCACCGTGAAGAAATCGGCGGCAAGTATCGGATCAGAATTCAGGAACAGTACAACAAAAGCCCCATGATTGAGGGCTGAACAAAGAAAGGATGAAGTGATTATGACATTCGCAGACAAATTGAAAAACCTTATGAAAGAACTGGATTTGACACAATCCAAACTTTCAGACCTTACCGGGATCGGTAAATCCTCTATCAGTCAATACCTTTCCGGGAAGAATGAACCTTCTAAAGACCGCAAACAGGAAATTGCCCGTGCGTTGGGGGTTCAGGATAACTACTTTGAAATGTTTGAACCCGCTGCAACGGTTCAGCATAACGGGGTTGTGAATTTGCCCGTTCCCCTTGCGGCAAAGCTGATGAAGAAATCCAAAGAATGGGTTATGCAGGGCTTGAGGGATGGCGTTTTCCCGTGGGGCTATGCGGTGAAGCTGACAAATTGGAGTTACTTTATTTCTTCCGTGAAGTTCACCGAATACACAGGAATTGAAGTCCCCCTGAATGAAATTGCCTGATGGCAGAAAGCGAGGATAAACAAAAATGAGTGAAACAGGAGTTGTTAAAGGGTTCAAAGTGTTCAATCCCGATTGGACTTGTAACCCTAACGGGAAACCGTTTCAGTATGCAGTTGGCGGTACTTATGAAGAAGATGTGATACCTATGGTTTGTGATCGGGGCTTCCACTTTTGCGAAAAGGCGGCTGATTGCTTCAATTACTATCAGTTCAACCCGGAAAACAAGGTTGCGGAAGTGCTTGCATTGGGTGAAGTCGATACGGACGGAACAAAATCTTGCACCAATAAAATTCAGATCGTGCGTGAAATTCCGTGGGCTGAATTGCTTGAAATCGTGAATACGGGAAAGGGCTGCACCGGACTTTGCAACAGCGGCGATTGGAACAGCGGCGATTGGAACAGCGGCGATTGGAACAGCGGCGATTG
>ERZ1027089.815-NODE-815-length-13628-cov-6.440139_pt1 | contig 13628 bp, 9 predicted proteins | sample MGYA00519412_ERZ1027089 | MGnify/ENA primary metagenome ERZ1027089 (study PRJEB26926, sample SAMN06164433) | human gut metagenome | biome: ENVO:00009003; feature: ENVO:2100002; material: ENVO:00002003 | host: Homo sapiens | place: USA | collected 2012 ... | reverse complement strand
TCTACACCTATTAAGTCGTCGGCAGCGTCAGATGTGTATAAGAGACAGATATACGCCCATTCCATTAAAATCATTATCATAATTTTGATACCCCTGTCTGATGCATTAAATGTACCATTGCCCCCATTTCATGTCAAGGAAATGGAGGTGCTCCATTTTCCGGGTAATTTTCTTGCTTTTTTCCCTCACTGACACTAAACTAAGTCCATATACAGATCAAAATCATTCATTGCTTTCCAGGAGGACTCCCATCTTATGACAAATATAATTTCATTCCAGAAGCCCGGTATCACTCGGATTACTGCAGCGTTTTTTGCAGCCTTTGCACTATGCGATATCGGTTCCATCCATCCGGCAGATATTTTTTCTGTCCTGATCTTTGCAGGCATGCTCCTCCTTTTTTCTCCAACGCTGACGCAAAGACTGACGAATATCGGAGCAGCTTCTTCTGTGCTTCCGCGCCATTTTTATCCAATATGCAGACTTCTCGCAGTTCTCTACACCTTATTTTATGCAGCAGCAAAGCATGCTGAACTGTCCGGCAGCTTTGACAGCCGCATATTCAGACTTGCATTCCTGGCGGCTGCGGTTATCGGTCTGTATTTTATATTCTTCCGATTCTGTGAACTGTCCATGCTGTTTCTTGCATCCAGACAGCAGCGGCGTTTTGCCCAAAACACTTTGCAGCAGCCTGACGGTGCATGTCCTGTACCCCCAGCCATATCTGCAGCGCATGCCCTGTCCCGCAAACAGAAGCTGCTCTGTTACTTCGGTCTGCTCTTCTGCTGGCTGTTCTGGTTTCTGTACCAGTTTCCCGGTGTTCTGACCCCGGACAGCATCAGCCAGTTTTCCCAGGCTACCGGCCTGATCCCGTTCAGTAACCACCACCCGATCCTGCACACGCTTTTGTTCTCCCTGTTTTACCATATCGGATTTTTTCTGACCGGAAGCATAAACACCGGAATCGCCTGTTATATATTGTTCCAGATGTGCACTATGGCCGCTATTGAAACCTATACGCTATCCCTCCTCGCAAGATCAGGCGCTTCACGCCTCTGGCTGATTCTGTCTTTTTGTTTCTGGGGGCTCGTTCCATTTCACGCAATTTTTGCTGTAACCGTCTGGAAAGATATTCTTTTTTCCGGATTTATGCTGTTATATCTTTGCTTTTTATATGAACTGCTCTGCAACCCGGATAACCGTCCGGGCATTTGGGCTGGGCTTTCCCTTTCCGGCTTTTTCGTCTGCACACTGCGATCAAACGGACTTTATATCTTCCTGTTCACCCTCCCGTTTGTCCTGTTCGCATTTCGCCGGACATGGAAAAAAATGTTTGCCGTGCAGGTCGGCATACTCCTTTTATCCCTGATCCTCACCGGCCCTGTATACACTGCCTGCCATGTTGAGCGTGCTTCCTTTACAGAATCCCTCTCCATTCCTCTGCAGCAGATTGCCTGCGTCGTTTCCAACGGTCGACAGCTGAGCCCAGAGCAGGAAATGCTCATCGATGATGTAGTCGATACTTCCCTGATTCCGGAGTATTACAATCCGGTGATCTCCGATCCCATCAAGGCACTCGTCTCCTACAACCATGCCGATGCGATCCTCCGGAATCCTTCAAAATATTTCACCCTCTGGATTCAGCTCGGTATTTCTTACCCGGGCGACTATCTCCAGGCCTTTATCGATCAGACAAAAGGATACTGGTTCCCCGCCCCGGCTGCTTTACGCACGAATGAAGGGATTTCTCCGAACGAAATAGGACTTTCCTGGCCGCATCTTCTGCGGGGTCAGTTTCCGGTCAAGATCAGTGAAATTCTTTTAAAGCTTCCTGATATGCTTCCGGTTTACGGTATTTTGTGGAGCATCGGCGCGTACTTCTGGGCTGTCCTGTATTTTGCCGCATATCAGTTTTTATACGGACAGCGGCGGTTTCTCGTGCTCTTTGTACCGTTTATCGGAACTGTACTTACCCTGCTTCTGGCAACTCCTGTCGCCTCCGATCTGCGCTACGCTTATCCGCTCATCCTTGCCGCGCCGTTTTTCATTGCGCTGCCGTATTGCCATCTTCAAACCTCCCGTCTGCAAAAATGAGATGGGAAACGTTGTAAAACTGACAAAAAAAGTGTAAAATAAAAAATCAGGGGATGGCATTTTGCCTAATTTAGTTTCCAAAGAGAAAGAGGTATTTTATGGACTTTTTTAACGCACTGATTCACAACACGGTTTTTATGTCCGCAGTTACGGGGTGGTTCGCTGCACAGGTCATCAAAACAGTGATTTATACCTGTATCACCAAAAGCTTTGATCCGGAACGTTTAGTCGGAAGCGGCGGCATGCCCAGCTCCCATTCCGCCACTGTCTGCGCACTCGCAACCGCATCCGGAATGCAATACGGCGGCGGCAGCTTTGAATTCGCCATTGCCGCTATTGTAGCGATTATCGTTATGTATGATGCCAGAGGGGTGCGCCGGGAAACCGGTCTCCAGGCACAGGTCATCAATGAAATGATGGAATTCTGGGAAAAGATGGGGCAGCCGATCTCCTACGAAGAAAAGCTCAAGGAATTCGTCGGCCATACCCCTTTACAGGTGTTTGTCGGCGCGCTGCTCGGCATCCTGATCGCCGTATTGTACGGCCTGTTCCTCGGTTAAATCTTTATCTGCTTGCGCCTTCCTGCAGACAACTTTCGTGTCTGTAGGAAGGCGCATCTGCGTTATAACGTTTTTTCCCGTAAAAATCTGCCCTCCTGACACAGAATTTTCACAGTTATTCTGTATAGTGATAACTAAGAAATTTGATGGAGGACATAAAATGAGCCAACAAAAAGTAGACCGTTATAAACAGGAAAAAGCGCATCGCAAAGAACGTCTGGAGAAGGAAAAGAAACGAAAAAAGCTCCTTCGCATCTGCAGTTATTTCGTACTTGCAGTAATCGTACTTGCGATTGCTTTTGCAATTTACCGCCACTATACTCCCAAGACAGAGACGCCGGCAGAAACAGAAACCACTGTCGAAAGCGTAATCGAAACAACTACAGCTGAAGAAAGCACTGTAGAAGAAGGCACTGTAGAAGAAAGTACCGCAGTTGAAACAGAGGACACAGATACAGAAAGCACCTCTGAAGAAACCGCTGATATAGAAAGCGCTGCAGAAAAAACAGATGCGGCTGGCACGGAAAGCACTGCAGCTGATGGGGAAGCAGCCCAGGCGGAAAGCGCTGCTGAGTAAAACGATTATCATGAAAAAACTCCCATTTCCGGTGACAAATGGAGAATGATTCCTTCTTCATTTGCCACCGGAACGGGAGTCTTTTTATTCCTGATAATAGCATGCTCACAGAGCATGCATTACTTTCTTGCTATCAAATACAGGTCACAATACAGCAGCTCTCTGATCTTTTCCATCTTCACATCACCGCCCATTCCATCTGCAACAGCCTGCAGCGCCTCCTCAGTCTGCTCCATTCTGGAAACATATACAAGCACCTGATCCGCCTGCCGGATTGTATCATCCTCCACAGTCGAAACATCTGCAAGGCTCGCAAAATAAATTTCATCATACTGCATCAGCTCCAGTGAATCGTCCCAGATCATCCAGGTCAGGTTGGGATTATAAAAATAAACGACCGGTTTCTCTTTATGCTCCTGCGCAAACGCGATACTTTCTGTGTCCTCTTCATAAAGAAACAGCACCTTTCCATCCGCCAGCCCTCGAATCTGTCCTGTTGCCAGCACCAGAAATACCATCAGAAGTACATAGCCGGCTGCTTTATCGTGCACGGACCGTTTTCCCGGAGCAGATGTATCTCTGGTATCGCTGATTTTCCCCGCAGCATTTTTTACAGCAGTCCCTTTTCTCATAGTCAATACAAAAAGCTTCTGTCCGAGCAGTACAAATATAACCATCATCAGCAGCAAAATCAGCCCGTAGATCGGAATCTGATATCGGTTCGCTTCCTCCGCCGTCAGGAGCGCTGTTTTGGTCACGACAAGAAAATAACCGAGTACTGCTGCCGCCGGAATCCAGAAAACACGCCGTGCTTCCCAGAATGATTCGCGGGAAGCGTCAGCCTGCCGGTTCGAATTTTCCTGCGCGGCTGCGCGCTCTGCTGTCTGTTGCCCGGATTTCTGTGCAGCTGCAGCGACAGCTCTCCGTCCGGCTTTCATCCGTCCAATTCCCCAAACCGTCAGCGCCATCAAGACAAGCAGCAGAACAAATCCGTACAGCATCGACCCAAAGGCATATTCATTGAGCAGTCCTGCGAAGAACTGGAATCTTCCAAGCGTATTACCAAGGTCGAAGAACGCACCCATCGCTTCCGTCCCCCGGTATCCCCGAAAAATATGGCTCAGACACGCCGGATAGCTGACTACGGCAAGTACCATCGCTCCGATCACAGCAGCCGCATAAATGAGGCAGTCTTTCCATTTCTGCCCCCAGCTTTTCTGCTCTGCACGTTCCAACAGCAGATACAGCTCCATCGCCGCTGCCAGGAAAAACAGATAAACAGCAAAATAGTAATGCGTCAGAAAACCGAGATAAACAACCGCCATCAACGGCAGATAAAAGGAAAACCCGCGTTTTCTCTCCTGCAGGCTTTTTACATGCAGCCAGGTCACGAGCAAAATCCACAGAGCCAGAAGCATATACATTCGAACCAGCATAACGCCGGAATAAACCGCCGGGTTAAAACCATACAGGAGGCACACTCCGAAAATCATCACTCGCGTGATACGCTCCGGAACGTCCGCCGCCGTTACACAGGTCTGCGCTTTCCCACCAGGCGCAGCCGCGCTCCTCAGCGCACCCGTCACAATCCGCCGCGTCAGCTTCGCCAGCACACTCCAGCTCAGAACGAAAAGCACTATATTCAGTCCAATTCCTGACCATTTGCTGAACCTTCCGGGAAACAGCGAGCATACCGTATGCAGCAGCAGATAGTAAAACGGCGGATGCACGTCATAGGTCTGCATGCGCGTAACCGTCCCATACTGAAACCGCTGCCCCGGCAGAACCCGGAATTCGTCCGCAATCTCGCTGCCCGGCTTCCACTCCCGGTCGGTCGGCACCAGACCGATCGACACGTTGGAGGAATAATAGGAATAATATTCATCATAATGGAACCCTGCTTTTTTACTTCCAAAATAGAAAATCGCAATCAGCTGCACCAAAAGCAGCATACCAAGGATCAGATACCAGTTTCGTTTCTTCACATTCCCTCCTGCCCGCAGACGCAGATTTACGTTCTGCAGTTCTATCATGCGTTGTTTTTTGATAAACATTTCTTTTTATAATAGTACCATGTTCTATTTTAATTTATTTTTCTGCATAACTCAAGGAAGCATTCACACAGTTTCGTAAAACAATAGAATGCACGCTCTGCGAGCATTCTATTGTCATGAATTCAGTTCGTCCATGCCATTCTGCAGACACGTTCGAAGGAAGCAGAATAATTCGTGGATATAGCCTGTATCCCGACTATCTTCCACCTTTCAAAGAACTCTTAAAGGATCTGAGTGAGGCTTTATCGTATACAGGAATAATTAAGATTTAATATCGTTTTATGTAGTGACAAACCAATTTTGCTACGCTATAATTGTTACAGTTGTGTGACGCAGAGACGCTTCACACTTTTTCGCGCGGGCAGTTGGATATCCTGTGTATGGATTTCCGTTTCCCGCATTCGACGATTTATAAGAAAGAGAGGAACCAAAATGAAGAAACTGGCTGTATTTCTGCTGACCGGTCTGACATGCGCATCCATGCTGTTCGGCTGCGGAAGCAAAAATGACACCGTAGAAACCGTTCCGGTAGCTGAGGTGCAGGAAAGCACTGCCGCTCCTGCTGAAACAGAATCTGAGACGGAAACAGAAACCGTTGAGGAGGATGTTCCTCCGGAAGAAGGCATGGTAAAAAGTGACCTGACCGGCGAATGGATCAGCGGCGATCTCGCAGATCAGCGTCCGATCGCAGTTATGATCCCCGATGAAAATGCAGCGCTCCCGCACTACGGGCTTTCCAATGCTGATATCCTGTATGAATGCAGCGTAGAAGGCAACATGACCCGTCTGATGGCTGTTTTCAAGGATTGGAAAAACATTGAACGCATCGGCAATATCAGAAGCTGCCGCGATTATTATGTTTACTGGGCAAAAGAATGGGATGCAATTTACTGCCATATCGGCGGTCCGTTCTACATTCTGAACGCGATCAATGATCCTACTACCAATAATATCACCGGTGCTGTTCTGGCAAGCGACCCTTCCCAGAAAAAAGGTCTGTATGACGCAGCCTTCTACCGCACCAGCGACCGTAAAGCTCCGCATAATGCTTATACAAGCGGCGACCGTATCGACAAAGCCGCTCAGGCCCTCGGCTATTCCGAAACCTATACTGAGAACTATCAGAGCGATCACTTCAAATTCGCTTCCACAAACAATCCGAACACGCTGGAACAGTACGGAAGCAGTGCAATCCCTGCAACCAAGATCGATCTGGCAGGCGCTTACCCGATTACCAAGACCTATTTCGAATATAACGAAGAAGATGGTCTGTACTATCGCTTCCAGGGTATGCAGAAAGGCGACCAGAAGCATATGGACGGCGCCAATAACAAACAGCTGGCATTCAAGAACGTTTTAGTTCAGTTTGCTTATTATGAAACCCGTGATGCGAAGGGTTATCTGTCTTTCCAGTGCCACGACGACACCAAAGACGGCTACTACTTCACAAACGGCAAGGGCATCCATGTAACCTGGAAAAAAACCAGCGACTTCGCACCGACCAAGTTCTATGACGACAACGGCAACGAAATCGAAATCAACCCCGGCAAGACCAACATCTGTGTAGTTGAGCAGGGTAAATCCATTGATGCGGAATAATTTGTTCTGACGTATAAATCGCCCTATCCGGCAGGTATTTTTTAACTGCGGATGGGGCGATTTTTTCATTCTAGAATAGTACGAGTGAACTGTAACTAACATATGGCTGCCGCGCAGGGAAATTTCCCTATACGGCAGCCATTTTTCAGTCTGTATTTTCTTCATACAATAAACTGCGTTCCTCTCCGGACAGACGCGGCACATACCAGTTGTCGTCCGGATCATCCAGTGAGGAAACAATTTTGTTGGACACATACCGCACTGCAGCTGCAGCATTTTCCATCGGGCGCACGGTCACCTCATGAACGAGCGCTCTGGAACTTCCGAGATAGGGGAAAACAGCATGTACAGTGAGCGTTACCGTCCCGTCGTCATTTTCCTGAAACGCTGTCACCTCCGGGTACGGATGCTCCGGGTACTCTGACTCATAAAATCCACGCGGATAATATTCATATGTGTCATCTTTCTCCCGGTAAATCGTTTTTTTGCGCAGAATGTCTGTTTTTACATTCAAAAACTCCTGAATAACCGATTCAAACTCTTTTGACGGAATTCCGTACACTGTGCTGTTTCCAGCATTTTTCCCACTCTGCCACGGGATTTTCCGATGATATATCTGCGGATAAAAAACATCGAACAGATCATAAAAGTCCAGCTCTCCGAAATCCGTTTCATCCCAGTCTGTCAGAAACAGATTGTTGCATTCATAGCCGACCGGCAGGAGCGCTTTTTCGTTCCATTCCCGGCAGGCTTCGTCCAGAGGCTCCACCCGCAGCGCCGCATATTCCTTAACATCACTGAGCGTCATCACATACATCTCATCCAGCACCCCGGTTCCGGAAAACATCAGATAACCATCCTCCGTATACGACCAACTGTCCGCTGTAAAATGTTCTTCCGTCTTTTTGCGCATCATTTCATCTTCATAATGATAATAATTGCGTGTCACATCGAGATTGCCTTCTGCTGCCTGCAGCTCGTACTCCACAAAGCCACCGTTCCAGTCAACTTCAACAATTTCTATCTGTGCCTCCTGCTGATCCGTCGCCCGCCTGCAGAAACGCTTTACCTCTGATGCTCGCACCATATCGACCCTATTTTTCTGGTCTACTGCAGGATATCCGTTTTCTCCAAACTGCTTTACGATATGTGCAATGGTCTCTTTTTCCCCGAGCCGTCCGCTTCTGCCTGCTTCCCGATACAGCTCAAGACAAACATCTTCCATCCGTATCTTCGGCTCTTCATCCTCTTCCAGCACAATCACTGTTTCCGCTTCAGTATCCACATCCTGCCAGGTCTCTCGGGACGGTTTTCCACAGCCCTGCGCCACAAATGGCAGGATAGTGCACAGCGCTATTGCATATGTCAAAAATCTGCGATGCTCTGCGAATTTCTTTTGTTCTGTCTGCATAGTTCTGCCCATCTTCCTCAGTTTCCGTCTTTCGTCGTAATTTCCATCAGCCTGTCTTCTTCGTCGTCTACGAAAGGATTTACAATTTCCTGTCATTTGAAAATCAGAAAACAGGGCAAGAGTCCTGCTCTCGCCCTGCGCTTCTTATTCATGACAATAGAATGCTCGCAGAGCGTGCATTCTATTGTTTCACAATTGCTTTTTCGATCTCCGCGTTCACCCGTTCTCTTAAGGCTAGCAGCCATTCTTTTTCTTTGGGATAGCGCTTGAAGGTGATCGGTTCATCCGTTCCTTCTGCGATGATTTCACAGACTTTTTCCCTGCCGACCAGCGATTCCAGCAGTTCAAACGCACGCACATCCTGCATCACCTGCTGCATCAGCATCAGACGGATAGATTCCTCCGGTACGCCGCCCTCGCCGGGATAAACCAAAAATGCATCGCCGGACGGAAATGCTTCTCCCGCATCCGTTACCGCATACGGGTTAATGTGCTTGATCGAATACTGGCTGTTATAAAAGTTAAAGCCCCAGTGCAGAAATCCACTGATTTTATACAGATACAGCTGCACACCGAGGATTCTGGTACGCGCAGAAGGCATCGCCATGAACCGATTGGAAACCTCCTTCCACTGTCCGGTGCAATAATAGGTCCACAGTCCTTCCATTCCTCTTTCCAAAAACGGCTCCATGCAGTTTGTTCCGGGTGCAAACAGATCGACCAGGCCTTTTTCACAAAATCCAACGTCAGAAAGCGCATCAATCGTATGAAATCCCTGAATATAGGGTAGTACCATTTCCCGCGCTTTTTTATAATCCTCTAAAATCTCCTCGCCGGGTTCATCTGAAATATGGAAAAAGACTTTATCCTGCAGTCCCTGTTCTTTCAGGAAATCTGTCAGGGCAGTCAGATATTGTGCCAGAAAATCCGCATATTCCGGGCTCTGTGCGTCCGTGTGCCAGCCAAACTTATGGCGAAGCGTGCCGTCCTCCCAGACCATAATCTTCGGTGCGCACTTAGCGCCCCACTGGGTAAACAGATGCGCCATTTCAAAATACGTAATTCCGGCAAAGCGACAAATTCCGATCCAGCGCTCCAGTTTCGAAAAATCGAAGCTGTAGGTATCACCGTCCTTGCGGATATCCAGCAGCTGAACCGTCGTGCGCTCGCCGCCGACCGCAGTGTCCAGAGGCGGTGTAAATACGGGTGTCAGAATCGTATTGATGCCACGCGCCGCATACAGGCGGATAAAGTTTTCCAGAATCTTCCAGTGTTCTTCGCTGAACGGTTTTACATGATAATAGTCTGCCAGACAGTCAGAATGGAACCATTCCGTATGCAAAATCTTCTGCGGCGGAAGCGACGCATCGACCACATGCAGATCAGCTTTTAACGTCTCTTTTTCTCCGTCCTCAGTTTCCGTTTCGATCACAATAACATAGTCCCCGCCTGCAAGCTCCGCATCGACCGTCACATCCAACCATAGGCTGCGCCACTGTCCGGGCACTTCTTTTGTCAGATATTTTTTGTCCGCGCCATCGCCCTCCGTATTCAGATCGCGCAAAAGATCCGGATACATCCCGGGTACGATGCGCAGATAGTTATCATCCTGCTCCTTATGGCACGGATAAGCCGACGGAACCAGCTCAACCCGGCGCAATCTCGTCTCAATTTTTTCCGGCGCTTTTACGGAAACCTTCCAGTAACGTCCCCAGTCTGCCGCCCCAAAATATGCAATCACACAGGATACGGTTTCCCGATGCAGCGTTGAAAGGCGAATGCTCCCCTGTCCATCCGGTGCTTCCTCTGCGAACACCTTTGTCAGCGTGTCCGTAATTTTCCAATTGTTCCCCATGAGTTCCTCCTTACCCCCTGATTTTGTATACGCTCAGACAATATGGGCGCTTTTTGCGTCTGCACTAAGCGTATCATAAAAAGGGCAAATCGGCTATGGTTTCTTTTGAAAGGTCTTCCATACGGTGTCCCGAACAGCTTCCACGAACGACAAAACAGGAAAAGCTTCTTTTTCAGAAGCTCACTCCTGCCAGATCATAAATCCTGGCGCAGAGCAGTCTCCTTCATCATTTTTAAGCCAGCCGTTCTGTGCCAGAGCATCGTAATCCAGCACGATCCTGTCACGGCTTTTTGCAACCAGATCCGTAACTTCCACGGCTTCTTCCCGGCACAGATCCTGCAGATAAACTCTGCCTTCGACCGCCTCTCCGAGTTCAACTGTCAGGATTCCGAACTCACCAAATACGCCAATCGGTTTTACAAATGCTCCAAGCTTTACATTCAGGTCAGCTTTCGGTGTAAATATCTTTCGGTCTCCGCATGTTCGCGGCATAAATGCGATGCTCACAGTACCTGTCGCTGGATGGATACTGCAGGCAAGAAACGGAAGTTCTTCTTCTCTTGCAAAAATCTCTGGACAATCCATATTTCTCGTCAGAATAGCCGGCGCTTCCTGCGAAATCGAACGTCCCTCCGGAATCAGATTTTTTAGCCAGCCTTCTCCTTCCGGACCGGAAAGCATCTCTGTCCAGTCTTTTCTGAGTCCGCCAAATGCTTCTGCCGAACTTTCCCAAATTCCAAACGGAGGTGCGATTCTCTGCCAGCGCAGCGCACGCTCTACTTCGTTCCACTTACGTCCAAAATCCAGGACGTCTGTTTCTGTGCCGCCCCAGCAGGGATGGCGCATCACGCCCATCGAACAGCAAAGTCCTGCTGCCAAAAGCGGTGCATCCTCTATATTCGGAATTCCTCTGCAGCCAAATTGCACTTCCCTGTCTTGGTCGAACATCTCCCAGGTTCGAGCAATCGTCGTGCTGTAGGTAAATTCTTTTACCACGTCATACGTCCGTACATAATCACTGATTGACAGCAGTTTCCCAACGCGTTTCCAGTGCTCCACTTTTTCATCCAACGGACCGCGACACACCGCATGCTCAATTTTCAGGTCAGGTGCATACTGCTTTACAATTCTTGTCATCATTTCTCTATAAGCTGCGTCACCACAATGATATCCCCAGTCTACTTTCCAGTAGTCCACCCCTGCTTTTCTGCACCAGATCGCACGCTCTTTCCAGTAATTTTCCGCCTCTTCCACGGAAAGCGGATGTGCCTCTTCCTCTCCGGTCGCATTCGCACAAATCCACAAACCAAGGCCACGATATCCAAGCTCCATTAGCTTGCAACGAAGCTTTGCAAGACGTTCCCATGGTTCTCCGGTAAAATCCGGAAATTTATCAGAATCCAGAACCAGACTGCCAAATACGCTGACTGCTCCGTTTCCTGGCACATCCTTTCCAACGTCCCAACCGTCGTCCAACAGAACATACAAATCCTGGCGTACATTTTTTAAATAATTTCGGAGCATTCCGTCTTCTGCAAACAGAAAATCCTGAGTCAGCACATTGCGCAGATTTTTCGTATCCTTCCCGTCTTCCACGCTGTTTACGCGAAACTGCGTATCCCAGGTGCACCAGTAGTTTCCTGTATCGGGGCCCATCTGCGGAATCCCATTTTTCTTCTGTTCTGACATAATAATCTCCCTTTTTGTAGATATCTGTAGTGCAAACAACAGTGTGAAAAATAAACAGCTCCGATTACTTTTCACACTGTCTGCCTGTTTTTTTATTGCTCTTTTTTATTTCATCGCACGGTCAACTCTCGCCTGCTGTACCGCAATCAGATCATCCAGTCCAAGATCTTTCAGATCCTGAATATAGCTGTCCCAGTCATCCAGGCTCTTTTCACCCATGATGAGTTTTGTCAGCAGTTCCTAGGAATATGTTTCAAGATCTGTGCTGATTTCGTTTGTTTTGTTGATTTCCTCTACCGTAGGGATTGCCAGAGCGCCTAAATCGTGGAAAATACGATGCTCCGGATCCTTGATACAGGAGATTGTGAAATCTTTCTTCGCAGTCTGATTGTTCTTTACGCCGTTTTTCTCTGCAAACACTACCGTATTATCCAGCTCTGCACTCAGATCATTATTCACCTTGTATCTCGGGAAAATGGAGCCGTTGCACCAGAGCGCCATACCGACAGCATCTGTATTTTCCAGCGTGTTATCCAGCGTGTTGCTCATTTTACCGTCCACCATCTCATAACTTACGCCTTCCAGACCATACTCTGTCAAATCCATGGATTCCTGTGTAATCAGATAGTCCAAAATTTTTGCAATTGCTTCCTGTTTATCACTGCTTGCAGGCACTGCTGTCGCGGTCCAACCCATGTTATATGCATTTGAACCACGGAATAGGGATGTTTCTCCCTCAATTCCATCCACTCTCATCGGTGCAAACCATTGATATTCTGCTCCTTCCGGAACAGTAATGGCCGTTTCCTCCCACAGCTCTGTTCCCCACTGGGAAATTGCAGCCACCTGGTTATTCGCCATATAAGTGCCGCCCTGGCTGTCATTCATCTTTAATAATCCAGCTGCGTAAAGTTTCTGCATATACTGGATATAATCCTTTATATGTTCCTGATACCAAGGAGATTCAATTTTATAATCTTCCTGATTGTTGATAAACGTCGTTCCAACACCAAGTCCAAACCACTGCGCAACATCTGTAGCAAATCCACTGTAATCTGTCAGAAATGCCTCATCCTTTTGTCCGTTTCCGTTCACATCCTGATCCTGAAATGCCTTTAAAGCTTCATAAACCGCGTCCGTCGTTGTCGGCATATCTTTTCCGACTGCATCCAGCCAGTCCTGTCGAATCTGAAAAGCAAGTATGAAATTAGTAGGTTTTCCTTCATAAGAACCGGTTTCATAATCTGTCAGCCAGTAGCACTTCCCGTCTTCCAGCGCAACATGTTTGAAATAGAACTGTCCGGCGTCAGAATTGATAAAATCGGTATAAGTTCCATCCGAATAGGTTTCCCAGATATCGCTGATCGACTGCAGCTGTCCCTGTTTAACCAGGTTTAATTTTGTCTTATCATCCAGAGGAGTAATGTTAATCATATCGTAATTGAACAGTTCTCCGCTCGCCGCCATGGTCTGAATCGTCGTATCAAACTGATCCGGCTCAATCAGATCCAGTTCCAACTTCACACCCTTTGCTGCCAGGTTTTCAGATAATTTATCCCACCGTTTGCTCTTGCCTTCTGTTGACCAGTCTTTTAAAGTGACTGTTTTTCCGTTCGCCCCAGTGTAAGTGTAATTGCGTCCCAGAATTTTTACTACAGTTAAATCGCCATTATCCGTATTGGATTGTGCCGCTTCAGTTTGCGCTGTTGTAGCAGCATCACCGGAAGTCGCCGTACTATTGCTGTCTCTTATACACATCTCCGAGCCCACGAGACCTCTCTACATCTCG
>ERZ1027089.800-NODE-800-length-13812-cov-5.137457_pt1 | contig 13812 bp, 16 predicted proteins | sample MGYA00519412_ERZ1027089 | MGnify/ENA primary metagenome ERZ1027089 (study PRJEB26926, sample SAMN06164433) | human gut metagenome | biome: ENVO:00009003; feature: ENVO:2100002; material: ENVO:00002003 | host: Homo sapiens | place: USA | collected 2012 ... | reverse complement strand
TCGTAACTCCCGGCATAAGCACCCCCGTGCGCCGCCTCTCCGGCGGCAATGTTCAGAAGGTGCTTGTCGGACGCGAGATAGCATCCGCACCGACCGTTCTGCTCACGGCTTACGCCGTTCGCGGACTGGACATCAATTCGTCCTACACTATATATGACCTTATAAACCGCCAGAAGCAGAAGGGCGTTGCCGTAATATATGTCGGCGAGGATCTTGACGTGCTTCTTGAGCTGTGCGACAGAATACTTGTTCTGTGCGGCGGCAAGGTCAGCGGCATAGTTCCCGGCCGCGGTGCGAAAAAGCGTGAGGTCGGCATGATGATGACAAAGCTGGGAGGGGAAAAGGCAGATGAATAATAACAGCAAAGAGCCTCTGTTCCACATAGTTAAGCGCGGCGCTCTGCCGTGGTACAAGGCATGGGGCATACGCCTTCTGGCAGTTGTGATCGCACTTATAGTCTGCGCGATCATTACGATGACCGTGACGGGAGAAAACCCCATTCAGGTCTATGCAACCATGATAGACAGCTCCTTCGGAAGCGAGCGTAAGGTCTGGATACTCGCCCAAAATACCGCAATGCTCCTGGGCGTATCGCTTGCCGTAACTCCGGCGTTCCGCATGAGGTTCTGGAACATAGGCGGCGAGGGCCAGATCCTTGCAGGCTGCCTTGCGGCGGCCGCGTGCATGATCTGCCTTGCAGATACCGTCCCGAACGGACTGCTTATCGCCATAAGCGCCGTAGCCAGCATCATAGCAGGCGCGATCTGGGGCGGCATTCCCGCGTTTTTCAAAGCAAAGTGGAACACTAACGAAACCCTGTTCACACTCATGATGAACTATGTTGCAACTCAGCTCGTCGCGTTCTTCGTTATCATCTGGGAAGTACCCAAGGGCGCAGGTCAGATCGGTATTATAAACCAGAGCACCCAGATCGGCTGGCTTCCGCAGATCGGCGGCAATAAATATATGCTCAACGTCATAATAATCCTTGTGCTGACGGTTGCCGTTTACGTTTACCTCAATTACTCCAAGCACGGCTATGAGCTTTCCGTTGTCGGCGAAAGCGAGCGCACGGCGCGCTATGTCGGCATAAAGGTCGAAAAGGTCATCATCCGCACGATGCTCCTCTCAGGCGCTATCTGCGGCATAGTCGGCTTCCTGCTCGTTTCCGGCACTGATCATACGCTTTCAACAAGCCTTTCCGGCGGCCGCGGCTTCACGGCGGTCATGATATCATGGCTTGCAAAGTTTAACCCAATTATCATGATCTTTGCCAGTATGCTGCTTGCATTCCTTGATAAGGGCGCAAGCGCAATATCCACAAACTTCGGCCTGAACCACTCGTTTTCCGATATCCTCACGGGTATAATCCTGTTCTTCATAATCGGCTGTGAGTTTTTCATAAGCTACAAGCTCAGCTTCCGCAAGGCGGCAGGAAAGGAGGCAGCGGAAAATGTTTGATATAGTATCCTTTTTCCCTCGCGCGGTAATGCAGGGCGTGCCTCTGCTTTTCGGCGGCACGGGCGAGATCATAACCGAAAAATCCGGCAACCTCAACCTCGGTATCCCCGGCATCATGTATGTCGGCGGCATCTGCGGCGTTATCGGCGCATTTTTGTATGAGCAGTCGGCAGCGGAGCTTAACAGCTTTCTCGCCGTTGCGATACCCATGCTGTCCTGCCTGCTCGGCTCGCTTCTCATGGGACTTCTGTACTGCTTCCTGACGGTCACGCTCAGAGCAAATCAGAACGTCACCGGCCTTGCAATGACAACCTTCGGCATTGGTATCGGCAACTTCTTCGGCGGCTCGCTCATTAAGCTCACCGACGCGGAGGTACCCTCGATCGCCCTTTCGGCAACAAGCAAGGTTTTCAGCAAGTCGCTGCCCTTTGCCGATAATCTCGGCTGGTTCGGCAAGATGTTTTTAAGCTACGGCTTTTTGGCCTATTCCGCCGTTATCATTGCGCTTATAACCGCTTATGTGATAAAGAAAACGCGCGTCGGCCTTAATCTGCGCGCCGTCGGCGAAAGCCCGGCGACTGCCGATGCTGCCGGCATAAACGTCAATAAATATAAGTACATCGCTACCTGCGTCGGCAGCATGATCGCCGGCCTCGGCGGCCTATACTATGTCATGGACTATGCCTGCGGCGTATGGTCGAACGATGCCTTCGGCGACCGCGGCTGGCTTGCCATCGCGCTGGTCATCTTCTCGATATGGAGACCGAACCTTGCGATAATAGCCTCAATACTTTTCGGCGGACTGTACATTGTTTATCTCTACATTCCGGCGGGAACACAGCTTTACATGATGGAGCTGTACAAGATGCTCCCGTACCTTGTCACCATCATCGTGCTCGTGGTCGTTTCTATGCGCAAAAAGCGCGAGAACGAGCCGCCTGCCGCGCTCGGCCTTGCATATTTCCGAGAAGAACGATAGTTTTAAAGCTCCGGTCTCTGCACCGGAGCGTTTGTTAATCTGCATTGCTTGCGCAACGGGCGGCTTTAGCCTATATTGGAGCCGTAAGGAGGTAGATGATATGTTCTCTGAAAACCTGAAAACACTGCGTAAGCAGAAGGGCTTTACGCAGGAGGAGCTTGCGGCGCGGCTGAATATTGTGAGACAGACCGTTTCAAAATGGGAAAAGGGCTTATCGGTGCCGGATGCCGAGCTGCTTACAAGGCTGGCGGAGGTGCTTGAGGTCCCGGTCAGCACATTGCTCGGCTCGGCGATCCCCGACGATAAAGAGCCGGACGATATCGCCCGTCAGCTTGCGCGTATAAATGAGCAGCTTGCAGTTAAAAACCGCCGCAGCCGCCGCATATGGCGCACGGCAGCCGCCGTGCTCATTGCGGTCGTTGTTATATATCTGCTGCTCATCGCCGTAAGTATCATAGCATTTGACAAGTTTAGAGTAGATGATCCCGGCACGGCGCAGGTGACCGACTATGTGGAGGTCATGCCGGAAAAGAAGAAATAGCAAAAAGGTGCTGTCTCATTGTGAGGCAGCACCTTTTTTGATGCTCATAATGTCCCGAGGTAGCCCTCAAGAATGAGGCTTGCCGCAACGGCATCGACGGTTTTGCGGTGCTTTTTCTCCTTTTTGCCGTTTGCGTGCAGAATGGCATGAGCTTCTATGCTGCTGCGGCGCTCATCCCACATGACGATCGGAATGTCGGTTTTGCCGGCGAGAAGGGCTGCAAATTCGCGGCATTTTTCCGCTCTTGCACCTTCTGTGCCGTCCATGTTCTTAGGAAGCCCCAGCACAAATCGCTCGACTCCGCGTGCGACAGCCTGCCTTATTATCTCATCTGCCAGAGTGTTTGCGTCCCATTGGTTCACAGTCCACGCCTCGCCGACGAGAAGGTTCATCGCATCCGAAACGGCAAGCCCCGTGCGAGCGTCACCGTAATCAATACCCATTATCCTCATTTTTTCACCTCAGTCCAAAGCATGAGCGTATCTGGCCGCAGATATACAGCGAGCCGAATGCGCAGACCATCGCGTCCTGCTCCTGCGCAATATCGCGCGCAAGATCGACTCCGTCCTCGACCGTGCCGGCCACGCAGACCTCGCGGCAGCTGTCCTTGAACAGCTCCGCAAGCTCCTCGGCCGGGAGCGCGCGCTCGGACGGCGGCGTTACGCACACGCATGCGTCAAACAGCGGCGCGAGCGTTGCCGCAATGCTTTTATAGTCCTTATCCTTCAAAACGCCGACGAGAGCAACGCGCTTTGAATCGGGGAAGTAGTGCTCAAGACATTCGCGCAGGGCGGCCGCGCACTGCGGATTGTGTCCACCGTCAAGCACAAACCACGGATCATCCGTGTGCAGCACCTCAAATCTTGCAGGCCATGCAACGGAATAAAGCCCAGACTCCACTGCCTCGTCGTCGATATCCCAGCCCTGCTCACGCAGAACGGATACCGCTTCGAGCACCGTTGCGGCATTGTGCAGCTGATGCTCGCCGAGAAGCGGAATGGCGTAGCTTGCACCGCGATAAGAAAACACCTGACCGTCGATAGAGTCAAACTCAACGCTTATATCGTCAAAGTCGGGAACATAAAGCTCGGCGCTCATCTCGCGGCACACATCGCGCACGACCTCCATCGTTTCGCCAAACTGCTGATACATGACGACTGCCGAGCCGTATTTTATTATTCCGGCCTTTTCGTAGGCAATTTTGGACAGCGTTCCGCCGAGAATAGCCGTGTGATCAAGTCCGATGTTGGCAATGACGCAGCACTCCGGGCAGGGGATGACGTTTGTCGCGTCGTATCTGCCGCCGAGACCGACTTCAAGTACCACGATATCGCAGCCGGAATCGGCAAACCAGCGCAGAGCCGCTGCCGTCATCATCTCAAACTCCGTTGGGTGCTCGGGCATGGCATCGGCATGGCGCTGTATCTCGGTGACGATCTCGGCAAGCGTGTCGTCTTCGATCTGCTTGCCGTTTATCTGCATGCGCTCGTTGAAGCGGCGCAGATATGGAGAGGTGTAAAGTCCGGTTTTGAAGCCTGCTCTGCGCATGACGGATGCAAGCATTGCACAGATGCTGCCCTTTCCGTTGGTGCCTGCAACGTGGACAAATTTAAGCTCCGACTGCGGATTGCCAAGCCGAGCAAGAAGCTCGCTTATGCGCTCAAGACCGAGTCTCGAGCCGCGCCATGATGCGCCGTTTATGTATTCCAGTGCCTGTTTGTAATCCATACCTTGACCTTCATTATTTAATATTTTTTGCGATAAACGCATCGAGCTTTGCGGCGTAAGCCGCGCCGCTTGTGAACATCGTTTCTATGTGCCTCGTGCCCTCGGTGAACAGCAGATCCTTGTCAGTCGGGCAAAGCTCGAAAGCGCGCGGTGCGTTTTCAAACGGAACCGTCGGATCCTCCTTGCCGTGGACAAACAGCATAGGGCAGACAGCGTTTGCAAGGCTTTGCGTTACGTCGGTATCCGCGAGATCATAGCCTGCAATGTGCCTGTTCAGCTTGGCAATAAGCTTATACGCCGGCCCGAGCTGCGAGCGCAGTATCGGCCGCGCGTCGGTAAAGCCGCTGTCCTCAACGATGAATTTGACAACATCGGGAACGCGGTCGCTCATCTTCATGACGGTTGCTCCGCCGAGCGAAAAGCCGTGCATGATAACCTGAATATCGCTTCCGAACTCGCCTTCGAGAAAGCTCAGCCACTTTAAGCAGTCGGTGCTTTCAAAAACATCATAGCCGAACCAGGCGCCGCCGGATAAGCCGGAAGCGGTGTTGTCCGGCGCAAAGATATCAAAGCCTCGGCTGTGATAATATTCATGCAGAATGCCGGCAGTTTCGGCGTGCTCGGAGTGATAGCCGTGCACGATAAACGCGATCTTCTTGCTGAATTTTTTGCCGCAGGGGAAGTAGAAGCCCTGCAAAATCTCGCCCCTGTCGGACTCGAGCGTGTAGCAAAGATGCACCTTGCTCTCAAGCGCCGCAGAGTGCTCATCGCGCCAGACGTAGTATTCCGGCCTGTGCGTTTTCTTATCCAGAAGTGCGTTAAGAACCGGCGGACGGCTGCGCGCGAATATAAACTTATACACATCCCACACCGCAAGCGGCGGTATGGCAGTCAGCAGCCATGCTTTTTTCATATCAGTTCACCGGAAGTACGGCGCCAACGCTCGAAAGCAGCGAGAAAGCGATGACAAGTATCTGGAATGCGAGCGAGCCGAATTTGCCGCATATTGGCGAAGCTCCTGTGCGTTTGCGTGAGCGGTTGTATGCTATGATGATCCCGATGCCGGTGACTATCTGAATTATGCTCGCAAAGCGTGTGAAACCTACGAAGCTGCTCACGCCGAACAGCGCAAGCGCAAGGCAGGGCAGAGAGGCCAGAAGCCAGCAGAGATTTTTGCTCCAGCCGGTCTGCTCACCGACGATATCGCGCAGATTAAGCGTGTTTGCCCAGAACGACGTTGCAAGCGCCAGAAGCGTGAATATATAGCCGACTATGGCGACCCAGCCGCCCAAGTGGCGCGAAAGATCGACCAGCGCGCCGTCCTCGGAGATGTCGCCGCCTGCGCCGAGCAGGGTCATGAGCGTTATTATGAATATGAGTGCAAGGTTGATTCCCAAGCCTGTCGCTATCGCTGCGCGGATGCGTTTTGCGTCGCCCTTTAATCCCTTGACGACCTGCGGCGTGCTCATAACGGCCGACAGCGAAAATGACACCATGCCGAACAGAGCAAGCGCGTTGTTAAAGCCCTGCCATCCTGTGGGGAGGGGAGCAACGTCGCGCAGCAGCGTTGCAACAAGCAGAATACCGACAACGCCCATCATTGAAAACACGGCGATCTTTTCGCATATGCCGACAAGCTTCATGCCGACGAACACTACGCCTGCGCCGAGAATATAGAATATCAGCATGCCGACGATATCGGGCAGGCCGAACCAGTTTCTGAACACGGCCGCGGCGCCGGTCAGGAATGCGCTGACGTTCACGATGACAGAAACGCCAAGCAGTATAAACGCCGTCCAGGTGAAAATCTTTTTGATCCTGCCGGAGAAAAGCTCGGCGTCAAAGCACTTTACAAACTGTGCGCCGTCGTTGTTAAGGCTCAGCTCAGCTATCAGAAAATGCAGAACAAGCGCAACTGCGTAGCCGATAAGCAGAATAAGCACGGTTTCTCTGAAGCTGTTGTGCGCGGCAAGATATGGAACGGACAGTATGCCCGCGCCGACGCCGTGCCCGACGATTATGCTTGCAGCCTCCATGAAAGTAAGCTCGGATTCACCCTTTATCTTTGCCATGTAACCGACCTCCGTCAGTCGTAATTTTTTCACCATTTTACCACAGCGCGCCGAGCATTACAATAGACAAGCAATCACGATACAATATGTTATGTAAACTTAGAGCGGACAAAATGAGCAGCCGTTCGGCTGCTCATTATCTATTGTTCCCGGCCAACAAGGTAATCGAGACTTACATTGTATAAATCGGCGAGCTTTATCGCCAGATCGAGCGGAAGTGGCCTTTCGCCGCGCTCATATTTTGAATACAGAGACTGGTCGCACATAAGAACCTCGGCGACTGTCTGCTGAGTTAAATCGTGATCCTCGCGGAGGTCACGAATTCGAAGTTTCATCATGTTACTCCACATTTACGATTTTTCGCATTGTTTCCGGAGATAGCTTCACCACTTTGCGGTCATATGTCACAAGACCGTTGACTTCTTCCTCCACATCGCTTAATTGCGTGTATACGGCGGCGGAAAGCCCCTGCTTATATGCCGGCTTTATCTGCTCGGAGTACAGCTTTTCGAGCGCTTTTTGCAGGTCGGCGGGGCTTTTTAGCTTTTTGTAGCCGAAATCGGCGCTGCCGAAGCTGTGTCCGGCGCAGCGGTAATTGTATCCGCCGAACTCCGTCAGCATGACGGCGCGGCCGAGCTTATCGGGCTTGAAAACGTATTTTTTGAAGTAGACGTGCAGGCTCTTGGTCTCACCAATCTTTTGATCGTGCCAGCCGGAGGCATGGTCGATGGTGCGAGTAGGATCTGCATTAGTGATCTTCTCGGCGATTCGCGCAGCGTCGAACTGTCCCCAGCCCTCGTTGAACGGTACCCACATTGCAATGCACGGGCAGTTATATAAAAGCTCGATCATTTCATTGAGTTCTGTTTCATATTCCATGCGGCCTTCGAGATCCTCGCGCGCGAAGAGCTTGTGGTTTTTGTCGCTCAGGTGAACGCCGGTTACGAGCGGAGCGGAAATTACGGCCGGATTATAGCTGCCGCCGCCGTTTATCATATCCTGCCACACGAGCATGCCGAGCCTGTCGCAGTGATAGTACCAGCGCAGCGGTTCGATTTTTATGTGCTTGCGCAGCATGTTAAAGCCCATGTCCTTGGCGGTTTGAATGTCAAAAATGAGAGCCTCATCCGACGGAGCGGTGTACATACCGTCGGACAGTAGCCCTGATCGAGCAGACCGTTGTGAAAGTAGGGCTTGCCGTTTAAAAACAGGCGCTTTACGCCGTTTTCATCGGCTTCAACGGAGAATTTGCGCATGGCAAAGTAGCTCTCGACGCGATCGGCGCCGCAGATGACGGAGAAATCGTAGAGCTTTGGATTTTCAGGCGACCACGGCTCAAAGCCGGGAACGGGGATTGACGCCGGCAGCGGATACTGCTGTCCGTCAAACAGCGCATAGGCTTTGCTTTCGCCGACAACGTCGGCTCTCACATTTACGCAGGCGTGGTCAAAGTCAGATGTTATGTGCAGCGAGCGCACGCAGTCCTTGGGGATGCACTCGGCCCAAACCGTCTGCCAGATGCCGCTTTGCGGAGTGTACCATATTCCGCCGCGCTTGAGCTTTTGCTTGCCGCGGGAATGATAGGATGTGTCGCTCACATCACGTACGGAAAGCGAAAGCTCGTTTACGTCTTTGGATAGGAAGCCGGTTGCGTCAAATTCAAACGGCAGGTATCCGCCGTTGTGCCGATAAGCGCGCAGACCGTTTATGTACACGGTGCAGCTTTGATCGACCGCACCGAAATGCAGAATAACGCGCCCTTCGCCTACATCGGGCTTTGCCCAGTCGCGCCTGTACCAGAGGTACTCGTCCGGGGAGAGAGTGCGCCCTACGCCGGACAGCTCGGACTCGGGGGAGAAGGGGACAAGTATTTTCCCATACCATTTGTCCGGCTGCTTTTCGCCGGCGGCGGTGAAAGCATAGTCCCACAGTCCGTTGAGGTTTATAAACGAGCTGCGCCGCATCTGCGGACGCGGATATTCGCCGAGAACGTTGTTTTTATCGAGCGTTTCGCCCCATCGGGTAAGCATGGCATATCCTCCAAATCTGTGTATTCAATATAATGTATAACATGTATATATAATATACAGCATAAATACGCTTTTGATAAGCCCCATTTTTAACAATTGAAAATGCAGGAGGAATATTGACAAGAAAGCCACAATAAGCAAATATTGCGTTAAAATATGTGCAATTGTTAATCATTTGTCATGATAAAGCGCCGAAAATCACAAAAATTCGACGAAAATCGAGTCATTGATTGTAGACACAAAACATAGTTTATGCTATATTTAAAGTTGCATAAATTAGAGAGGTGATGTAAATGCCCTATAAGTTCCGCGGTGGCGTGCATCCTGATTACATGAAGGCTCCCAATGAGCCTGTCGTGGTCATAACCCCGCCGCCCCAGGTCGTTATCCCGATGGCACAGCACATCGGCGCACCTTGCCAGCCTATAGTCAAGGTCGGTGATTATGTAACGATGGGTCAAAAGATAGGCGATAATCCTGCGCCTGTTTCAGCCCCCGTGCATTCTCCCGTTTCCGGCAAGGTCATAGCGATCGAGCCCAGACCCCATCCTCTGGGCGATATGATAATGGCGATCGTTATCGAAAACGATTACCAGGACACCCCCTGCACGGATCTGGCTCCGCTGACTGAGGAGCAGCTGAAGGATCCGGAAGCGATCCTTACCCGTCTGCGCGAAGCAGGCATAGTCGGTATGGGCGGCGCTATGTTCCCCACCGCATTCAAGATCAGAGGCGGCCTCGGAAAGGTCGATACTCTTATCATCAACGGTGCCGAATGCGAGCCTTACCTCAACGGCGACCATTGGACTATGAAGCTGCATCCTGAAGAGCTTCTCAGGGGCATCGAGCTTGCACGCATAGCCAGCGGTCTGGACAAGGCGTACTACGGCATCGAGAAGAACAAGATGGATGCCATCGAGCTTCTCAATTCCAAAAATCCGGCACAGTACGGCGTTGAGATCGTGCCCGAAGAGGTCAAGTACCCCCAGGGCGCAGAGAAAATGCAGATCAAGGCCATAACGAATCGCGAAGTCAAGCCCGGCGGACTGCCCGCAGGCGTCGGCTGCAACGTTGTCAGCACTCAGACTGCATACGCTATCTACAAGGCATGCTATCTCGGCATCCCCTGCTACGAGCGTATACTCACCGTCGGCGGTTCGGCCGTCAACAAGCCCTATAACCTCCAGTGCCGAATCGGCACTCCCTTCCGTTACATTGTCGAGCAGTGCGGCGGCTTCGTCAAGACCCCGAAGAAGATAGTTCTCGGCGGACCTATGATGGGCCTTATCGCTACCAATATCGACGCTGTCAACATCAAGGGTACGGCAGGCATTCTGTTCTTCACTGAGGAAGAAGACAGAAACGTCGAAAATCCCACCTGCATACGCTGCGGCAAGTGCATCACCGTATGCCCCATGGGACTTGAGCCCGTTTACATGTACGCGTACTTCAAGAAGGGCGACTTCGAAAATATGAAGAAGTACCACATTCTTGACTGCTTCGAGTGCGGCAGCTGCTCTTACAACTGCCCAGGCAGAATGCCGCTTACACATTCGTTCAAGACCGCTAAGCTCCTGTTTGCTGCAAAGGCAGCCGAAGAAAAGGCAAGGGCGGAAGCTGCCGCAAAGGAGGCCGAGAAAAAGTGAAAGCAAAAGAGTATACGTTTGACGCTTCCTATCAGCCTCAGGTAAGAACCAAGACCGACACCTCGCGCATTATGCTCGACGTTATCATCGCCCTTGTGCCGGCAATGGCATTCGGCGTATATCAGTTCGGCTTTAAGGTTCTGGCGCTTCTGGCAATAAGCGTTGCATCTGCAGTGTTCTTCGAGTGGGGCTACCGCAAGCTTATGAAGAAGCCCGGCTCGATAAACGATCTTTCCGCATGTGTCACCGGCATACTGCTGGTGCTCTGCCTGCCCGTTGACGCTCCTCTGTGGATGCCCGTCATCGGCACCTTCTTTGCCATCGTCATCGTAAAGCAGCTTTACGGCGGCATCGGCAAGAACTTCGTCAACCCTGCTCTGGCAGGCCGTGCGTTCCTGTTTTTCTCCTGGACGGCCACCATGACAAGCTGGGCCGTTCCCAAGGCTCTCGGCGGCGTATCCGTCGCGGCCGACGCCGTCACCATGGCTACTCCGCTGAGCCTCCTCAAAGAGGGCAGCGACATTGCGGCTCAGGGCTATGATTATCTCGACATGTTCCTCGGCTTCATGCCCGGCTCCATCGGCGAGATAAGCGCACTTGCACTGCTCATCGGCGGCGCATACCTGCTCATCCGTAAGGTCATCAACTGGCGCATCCCCGTTGCCTTCATCGGCACCGTTGCCGTTCTGACCTTCATCTTCCCGAGAAACGGCTATGCAAACCTCGACTGGATGCTCTACAACCTCCTGTCCGGCGGTCTGCTCCTCGGCGCCTTCTTCATGGCGACCGACTACTCCTCCAGCCCCGTAACGCTCAACGGTCAGCTCCTGTTCGGCTTCGGCTGCGGCGCACTGACTGTTCTCATCCGTTACTTCGGCGGCTTCCCCGAGGGCGTTTCCTTCGCTATCCTCATCATGAACCTGTGCGCATGGGCAATTGATAAGGGCACTCGCGGCCGTCAGTTCGGCGTGACCAAGGAAGACCTCAAGGCAGCGAAAAAGGCAGCAAAGGAGGCAAAAGCATAATGAATAAGATAGTAAAGCTTACCCTCATTCTGTTTCTCGTCTCCGCGATCATTGCCGGCGTTCTCGGCCTGACCAACATGGTTACCGAAGAGCCCATCAGACTTTATAACGAGAAAAAGACCGCAGAGGCTTACAGCGCCGTTATGGATTTTGACAGCTATGACGAGGTCTCCTACAGCGGCGACCGCAGCGAGGTCACCAAGGTCTACAAGACCAATAACGGCGACTGGATCGTTGAAGCCGAAGTATCCGGCTCGCAGGGAATGATCACCGTCGCAGTCGGCGTAAATGCCGATCTTACCTGCAACGGCATATCGATCATCTCCAGCTCCGAGACCAGCGGCCTCGGTTCCAAGGCCAGCAACGCTGAGTTCAAGGACCAGTTCCCCGGTCTCACGGCAGATCAGGCTAAGGTCACCAAGGACGGCGGCCAGATCAACGCCATCACCGGTGCAACCATCACATCCCGTGCAGTCTGCACGGCAGTCGGCGCAGCTATCGAAGCTGTCGGCACGCTTGGTTAAGGAGGTCAGACATGAATATTAAAAAACAGTTCAAGGACGGCCTTATTACCAATAACCCCGTTCTGGTTCAGCTTCTCGGCATGTGCTCGACCATGGCCATCACCACGATGTTCTTCAACGGCATCGGCATGGGCATATCCGTACTTATCATCCTCACCTGCTGCAACGTCGTTATCTCCGCAATGCGCAAGATCATCCCGAATGATATCCGTATCGCAGTTTTCGTCGTCATCATCGCAGGCTTCGTTACGATAGTTGACCTCCTGCTTCAGGCATATGTTCCCGCGCTGAGCGAGTCTCTGGGCGTGTTCATCCCCCTGATCGTCGTCAACTGCATCATCATCGGCCGTGCAGAAGCATTTGCCGCGAAAAACAGCATCGGCGCTTCCGCGCTCGACGGTATCTTCCAGGGCCTTGGCTACACTATCGTTCTCACGATCATGTGCATCATCCGTGAGTTCCTCGGTTCCGGCTCCTTCGGCAAGGGCATCATCAACACCATTAACGGTATCGGCACCGGCAATGGCCTTCAGATATTCCCCGAAGAGTTCGGAGCAAAGCTCCTGACCATGCCTTTCGGCGGCTTCCTTACCCTCGGATGCCTGATCGCACTTATGCAGTATGCTCTGCGTAAGTCCGCCGAAAAGAAAGAAAAGGAGGGAAATAAGTAATGCTTACAAGTATTCTTTCCATCTCTCTGGGCGCAATCCTCATTAACAACTTCATTTTCTCGCAGTTCCTCGGCTGCTGCCCGTTCCTCGGCTGCTCGAGCAAGGTCGACACCGCTGTCGGAATGGGCCTTGCAGTTACCTTTGTTATGGGCCTTGCATCCGCTATCTGCTGGGTCGTCGATGAGTATGTTCTCATGCCTCTCGGACTTGCGTTCCTGCAGACTCTGACCTTCATTCTGGTCATTGCTGCGCTGGTTCAGTTCGTCGAGATGTTCCTGAAGAAGTCCATCCCCTCCCTGTACTCGGCACTGGGCATTTACCTGCCCCTTATCACCACCAACTGCGCAGTTCTCGGTGTTGTTCTTCTGAACGTTCAGAATAAGTACAACTTCATCGAGTCCACCGTTTACGGTATCACCGGCGGCCTCGGCTTCCTGCTTGCTATCGTTCTGTTTGCCTCCGTGCGCGAGCGCGTTGAGTTTGCAGAGTATCCGAAAAGCTTTGAAGGTTTCCCGATCTGCCTTGTGACCGCATCTCTGCTCGCTCTGGCCTTCATGGGCTTCAGCGGCATGAAGATCTTTTAAGAGGGGGACGATGATATGCAATTAGTTATTTATGGTATTATCGTTCTCGGCGTTCTCGGCGCACTGTTCGGCGCGATCCTCGCGTTTGCATCGAAGATATTCTACGTCGAGGTAGACCCCAAGCAGGAGCAGGTTCGCGAATGCCTGGCCGGCGCAAACTGCGGCGGCTGCGGTTTCCCCGGCTGTGACGGCTATGCCGCCGCGGTCGCAAAGGGTGAGGCTCCTGTCAACAAGTGTGTTGCGGCAGGCCCCGAAGCCGCTGCGAAGATCGCAGAGATCATGGGCGTTGCGGCAGGCGATGTGGAAAAGATGGTCGCTTTCGTTCCCTGCTCGGGCACCGAAGGCCATGCCTCCAAGCGCTTTAACTACAGCGGCCCGCAGAACTGCCAGGCAGCAATGCTGTTCGGCGGCAAGAGCAACATGGACTGCCGCTTTGCCTGCATCGGCCTCGGCAACTGTGCAAATGCCTGCCAGTTCGGCGCAATGAGCATCGTTGACGGAGTTGCAAAGGTCGATCTGTCTCTTATACACATCTGACGCTGCCGACGACT
>ERZ1027089.788-NODE-788-length-14004-cov-6.414152_pt1 | contig 14004 bp, 15 predicted proteins | sample MGYA00519412_ERZ1027089 | MGnify/ENA primary metagenome ERZ1027089 (study PRJEB26926, sample SAMN06164433) | human gut metagenome | biome: ENVO:00009003; feature: ENVO:2100002; material: ENVO:00002003 | host: Homo sapiens | place: USA | collected 2012 ... | reverse complement strand
CACCTATTAAGTCGTCGGCAGCGTCAGATGTGTATAAGAGACAGCTATGACACCAAGATCTTTGAGAACGATCCGTTCGCAAAGCTCGATCAGAAGGGCGTTGGCAAGCTCATGAAGATGACCCTCCAGCTCGGCAGACCTGTCAATGATAAGCTTCATTGCGGCATCTGCGGCGAGCACGGCGGCGATCCCACCTCCGTTGAGTTCTGCCACAATATCGGCCTTGACTATGTCTCCTGCTCACCGTTCCGCGTTCCCATCGCAAGACTTGCAGCAGCTCAGGCAGCTATCAAGAGCCACAAGGCATAATCTAAAGCATATAATTAAAACTCCGTCCGGTGCAAACCGGGCGGAGTTTTTGCTTGTGTGAATTGTTGAACCGGGATATTTCGACCCGCATACGCAAAGCGGGCGGCATTGAGCCGCCCGCGGAGGGATAAAACTGTGCAAAGCCGATTGCACGGTCAACTTATTTGCCAAAGATCTGCGCTATGGGGTCATAGCCGAGAGCAAAATATTTGAACGCCCAGATTATCGGGTTGAATTTGAAGAAAATAACGTCGACCACGGTGACAAACGCTCTGAGGAAGGTCGATAGGTCGTGAGTCTCGGGCACGTCGACCTTATCGAATTCCTCGCCCGCCAAGTTGAGCACGAAGGGCTGGGAATAGCAGATGCCGTCGCTGCCGGTGACATAGAATCTGACATACAGGCTCGGCTCGTCGAGCAGGTCGGAGGCGTGCAGGTCAAGGGTAGCTTTGCCGCTCTTGATATTCTCTTCACGCTTGATGACATTGCCGTTTGAGACCCAGGTTATACGGTCAAAATCCGTGCCCTCGATCGAGATCTTGTCATTCTTCTGATCGACGGTGACCCTCGTTATCATCGGCATGGGGTTCTTGAGGTAGGTCTCGACCTTGTCGTTGTCGAATTCCGGCCATTCCTTCATGCCGTTAAGCTCGATGCCGTTTGAGTAGCGGGAGACGGAGAAGAATTCGCCTCTTTCCATGCTGCGCCTGAATTCGTCGATGCTCAGATCCTTCATATACATCATCGTATAGGAGATATCCATGACCTCAATCTTGTGGGAATCCGAGAAGCAGAATGCCCAGGGAGTTACGCCGTTCGGGATGGTCTTTTGGAGTATCTGATCGTAGAGGATACGGTCGCAGCGGGTGAATTCATCGTTGGCGCTGTTGATGCCCATGCCGACGCAGGAGCCGGGATTCTCCATGAATATCCTTGCAAATTTGTTGGCGTAGTATTCGTCGTTGAGCTTGCCTGCGTGCTCGGCGCTGTCCTCAAATCCGATGGGATAGAGATATTCGCCGACGTGGGAGAGCATGGTGAGGCCGCCCTGCTTCTTGACCTCCCTCGCAGGGGTCTCGTAGTCGCCGTAAACACCGGCAAGGCCCTGGCCGTAATCGGCAAAGTAGCCGGTCAGGTGGCAGTCGCTTATCGGGGTGGCCATATTCAGTTCGATGCCCTTTGGCACGTCGAGCATACCGTTTTTGTGGGTGCGTCTTGATGACGCGGCTGTGCCGTTGAGATAGGACTGATACTCCGCCTCGGTGAGGGGAATGATATCGTCCATGTGCGTTCTTTCATATTTTACAAGTCTCATTAGGGGCACGGTCTGCGGGGCTTTGTTCCAGCCCCTGTTTATCGTGCCGTGGTCGGTGAGCGCCACGATATCATAGTCGAGGTCGTAGTGCTCCTGCACATATTCGTGAATGGTCGGGTAGGCGTCGCTTGCGTTGGTGTGGCTGTGGAGCTGGGTCTTATACGCTTTCCATGAATCCCAGTCCACCTCGGCGTAAGGATTCGATATGACATAATCCTTTTCGCCGGCGGCTGAGGCCCCGACGGCGCAGACCTGAGCGGCGAAGAGCATGCACAGAAGCACCGCCGTGATTTTCTTAAACATCCGATCATCTCCGTTCAAATTTCTTCTTTATTTAATTATACTTGAGCGGCGGGAAATAATCAACATTTTTTGCCTTGGCAGAATATAGAAAAAACGACTTGCATTTTATTCATTATGCCAAACACGGCACAAAAATTACCTTTGCGTAATTGACAAGCGCCGCAGCGTGTGTTATAATATGAAAAAATAATGCAATTTGGAGGCAACACAGATGAAACACATAAATACCATCAAGACCCGCGACCTTTGCCAGAGCGCAAAGAACGGCGGCTGCGGCGAGTGCCAGACTTCCTGCCAGTCCGCCTGCAAGACCAGCTGCGGTATCGCAAACCAGGCTTGCGAGAATAAGGAAGCCAAGGAAAGCAAATAATCAAAAAAGCTATGATGCCGTCCATCAGGGCGGCATTTTTAGTATGGAGAGATTCTATGATTCATCAATATAAACTGCTCGGCTACAACATAGTGCTCGACATCTGCTCCGGCTCCGTTCACGCCGTGGATGAGCTTGCCTACGACATCATCTCGATGTTTGAGCAAAACGACACCGCTGCCATAGTCGCCGCCCTCTCGGGCAAATACGAGGGCGTGAGCGACGGGGAGATAGCCGAATGCTGTGGCCAAATAGCCGAGCTGAAGGCTCAGGGTCAGCTCTTCACCGAGGATACCTTTGAGCCGATGGCGGGCGCCCTCAAGGCCAAGACCTCGGGCGTTATCAAGGCGCTGTGCCTGCATATCGCCCACACCTGCAACCTCAACTGCTCCTATTGCTTCGCAAGCCAGGGCAAATATCACGGCGAGCGCGCGCTGATGAGCTATGAGGTCGGCAAGCGCGCTCTCGATTTTCTTATTGAGAATTCAGGCTCACGCCGCAATCTCGAGGTCGATTTCTTCGGCGGCGAGCCGCTGATGAATTTTGACGTGGTCAAGCGCCTTGTCGAATACGCAAGGAGCATTGAGAAGGAGAAGGGCAAGAACTTCCGCTTCACACTGACCACCAACGGAGTGCTCGTTGAGGACGACGTTATCGACTTCGCCGACAGGGAGATGAGCAACGTGGTGCTCAGCCTTGACGGCAGGAAGGAAGTCCACGACAGATACCGCGTGGACTATGCGGGCAACGGCAGCTGGGATAAGATAGTGCCGAAATTCCAAAGATTCGTCGAGGCAAGAGGCGGTAAAAATTATTATATGCGCGGCACGTTTACCCACGCCAACCCCGATTTTCTCGAGGATATCAAGACTATGCTCGATCTCGGCTTCTCGGAGCTGAGCATGGAGCCGGTCGTTGCCGCCGCCGACGACCCCGCCGCCCTCACCGAGGCGGATAAGCCCATCGTTATGAAGCAATACGAGCAGCTCGCCGAGCTGATGCTCGAGCGTGACAAAGAGGGCAAGCCTTTCACATTCTATCATTATATGATCGACCTCAAAGGCGGTCCGTGCATATATAAGCGCATCTCGGGCTGCGGCTCGGGCACGGAATACATGGCGGTCACGCCTTGGGGCGACCTTTACCCCTGCCACCAATTCGTCGGCGATGAGAAATTCAAGCTCGGCGATATCTGGCACGGCGTTGACAACACTGCCGTTCAGGATGAATTCGCTTCCTGCAACGTCTACGCCCGCGAGGAATGCCGCGATTGCTGGGCAAAGCTCTATTGCTCGGGCGGCTGCGCCGCAAACGCCTATCACTCGACCGGCTCGGTCAAGGGAATATACAAATACGGCTGCGACCTCTTCCGCAAGCGCATGGAGTGCGCCATTGCCGTGGCAGTGGCAAGAGAGATCGGTGACGCCGAATGAGCACGCCGATATGCGACTTCGTGCGTAAATATTCGTCCTCCGACCCTGTGCGGCTGCATATGCCGGGTCACAAGGGTCAGCCCCTGCTCGGCTTCGAGCCGCTCGATATAACCGAGATCGACGGGGCGGACGAGCTTTTTGCCGCCGACGGCATAATCGCCGAAAGTGAGGCGAACGCCTCCGAAATTTTCGGCTCAAGGACTTTTTATTCCGCGGGCGGCTCTACCCTATGCATTCAGGCGATGCTTCACCTGCTGGCGCTGAATTCCTCGGCCGGGGCGCCGTTTATAATCGCCGGGCGCAACGCTCACAAGGCGTTTGTCAACGCCGCGGCGCTGCTCGGCATCGGCATTCGGTGGATATTCCCGCCCTCCGGCGGCTCGTATCACCGCTGCGCCGTTACTCCCGAGGCGGTCAAGGCGGCTCTCTCCGCCTGCCGCGCAAAGCCCGCCGCAGTTTATCTCACAAGCCCCGATTACCTCGGCAATATTCTCGATATCAAGGGCATAGCCGAGGTCTGTCACAAAGCGGGCGTGCCGCTCGCCGTGGATAACGCTCACGGGGCGTATCTAAAATTTCTGCCCGAATCGCTGCACCCGATTGACCTCGGAGCCGATATCTGCTGCGACTCGGCGCATAAGACCCTGCCCGTCATTACGGGCGGCGCATATCTGCATATATCGAATTCCGCACCGCTGCTCTTTGCCGAGCGAGCCAAAGCCTCGCTCTCACTTTTCGGTTCAAGCAGCCCGTCGTATCTGATACTTCAGTCGCTTGACGCCGCGAACGACCGCATGGCGGAATTCAAACGCAGCCTTTGCGAATTCCTGCCGAAGGTTGAAGGGCTGAAGGGGGATGCAGCCCGCTGCGGCTATGAGCTTGTCGGTACGGAGCCGTTAAAGCTGACCGTTGCGCCGAAATCCTACGGTTACACGGGCGACGGGCTTGCGGCGATTCTGCGTGAAAGCGGGATATTTGCCGAGTTTCACGACCCCGATATGCTCGTGCTCATGCTCTCGCCCCTTTGCGGGGACGGCACGCTTGAAAAGCTCAGAGCGGCGTTGCTCGCAGTCGAGCGAAAAGCGCCGATCACCGAAACGTCACCGCCCGTGCCTTCGCCGAAGTGGGCGCTGACCCCGCGAGAGGCGATATTCGCTCCGAGCGAGATAATACCCGTCGACCGTAGCCTCGGCAGAGTCTCGGCAGCGGCGGCCATAAGCTGCCCGCCCGCCGTGCCCATAGCCGTCTGCGGCGAGATGATAGACGAATGCGTCGTTCGGAATTTCAAGTACTACGGCATCGAGAAATGCGCGGTAATTAAATAAAAAGAAATCAGACCCTGCGGCCTTATAATGGCTGCAAGGTCTGATTTTTTTGTTTATTGCTTTGCAGGCTGCAGAACCGATATTGCGTTCTGAAATGATTATTAAACCGTGTCGGAGGATCGTGCCGTTATTTTGCATGTGCATGAGTTAAAAAAACTACGGTTTCGATATGCCTTGGGACAATAGCGTGAATAAAAATGCCGTTATCTACGCTGCCCACACAACCCTCGGCGTCAGGAATATGCCGTTGCCCGGTTGAGTCGGGACACCCGGATCGATTTCATTGTCTCGCACAGCGTGTACTTATGGTTCAATGTCTCGATTGCCGCATATCCTTATTCACTGATTGCTGTGCAAATAATCAACAATGGCCGAACTAAGCTGCTTTGCATAATTGTAAGGGATTTGCGAATCAGAGTTTTCAACGTATCGCATCCAGTAATTGCAAAAATTCTCTCAGTTTCTCTTTTCTTTCCTTTTTGGCTGCCCTTACCTCAGGGCTGTCTTTGTACTTTGGCATAATCTTAACCTCCAAAATGTTATTTCTATTCTATACCATTTCGGAGGTTTACACAAGATGTTAAGAAGTCTCATTTTCAGGGAGGCTTGTTGATTTTATTTTAAGTATTCGGCAAAGAAAAACAATGGTAAATCTTTGTTTTTGGTAATGCCATCATAAGAAATCGGTTCTTCGGTACGACACAAAACGAAACCCTGCTGAGCCGCAACATTTAAATAGTATGACAAAGAACGATGAAAGTGCTCTGTTTCACCCCAAAACTGATTCATAAATGAATAAGGCTCTATATACGAACTTATTGACTTCGCATAATTAAAGCCATTTTTATCTTTAACCCATTTACAGTCATAAAACGCCGGATGCACAATAGAATAGTAAAATATTCCATCAGACTTCAATACTCTGTAACATTCTGAAAATACGGATTCAATATTATTAATATCCATCAAAACCTGATTGCAAAAAACCAAGTTAAACGTGTTATCGTCAAAAGGAAGCTTTTGTGTAACATCACATACTGTAAAAGAACAATCTGCATAGCGTTTACGAGCAATATCAATCATATTGGTTGAGCCATCAACACCAATTATATCTGCACCGATACTTTGAAAATAATCCGTATAAAAACCGTATCCACACCCCAAATCCAATACTTTTTGCCCACGCAAATCCTTAAATCGCGCCTTAACTACTCTCTTATTGCTTTCGGCAAACTTTGACTGTTCCTGATCTTTAGTGTATCGTTTTGCCGCTTTATTCCATTGTTCAATCGTTTTTTTCATTCTCCACCTCGGTTAATGTCTTTTGTCAGTTTTAATCTTCAATAACAAGCCGAATATAGACTCATATTGTGTGCTACATTTTTCGACTTAAAAGAGCAATCGTCTCCACGTGGTTCGTATGGGGGAACATATCGACGGAGCAGATACGGCGCACGGCGTAGCCCTTCTTGGTGAGCAGGGCGAGGTCACGGGCGAGGGTCTCGGGGTTACAGGAGATATACACAACCTTCTTCGGCCTCATTGCGGCGAGAGAGTCGATGAATTTCCTTGTGCTGCCGGCTCTCGGCGGGTCCATGAACACCACATCTGTCGTTTCGCCCGCAAGGGCAAGCTCCTGCATGAAGTCGCCCGCGTCGGCGCAGTAGAATTTCGCATTCTCCGCCGAATTGCGTTTGGCGTTTGCAACGGCGTCCTTTACCGCGTCGCGGTTCAGCTCAACGCCGATTACGCTGCCCGCCGTCTTGGCGGCGACAAGCCCTATCGTGCCGATGCCGCAGTAGGCGTCGATGACGCTTGTATTTTTGTCAAGCCCCGCAAGCTCCATCGCTTTGTTGTAGAGCTTCTCGGTCTGAACGGGGTTTATCTGATAGAATGAACGCGGCGAGATCCTGAATACCCGCCCGCAGAGCGTATCCTCAATATATCCGCTGCCGTGCAGCACCTCTTCACGCTCGCCGAGGACGAGATTCGTGTCCTTCGGGTTGATGTTGAGCACAACGGTGGTTATCTCGGGGTGCTTCTCAAGCAGGGCGGCAGTGAACTTCTTCTTCATCGGGAAATATCCGCTCGCGCCCACGAGCACGACCATCACTTCGCCGCTCGCAAAGCCGCGCTTCACCAGCACATGGCGCAGGAAGCCCGTGCGCTTATCCTCGTCATAGACCCAAATGTTGAATTTCGGCAGCATATTGCGGATATCGACTATTATGCGGTCGGCAATGGAATCCTCGGTCATGCAGTCGTCCACCGAGACGATGCGGTGGGTGCCGGACTGATAGACCCCCGAGATTATCTTGCCGCTTTTAGTCCTGCCGAACGCCGCCTGCACCTTGTTGCGGTAGTGATACGGCTCGTCCATGCCGATTATCTTATCGACCTTGCAGAATTTCTTCAGCAGTATCTCGACTCTTGCCTGCTTCCAACGGAGCTGTCGGTCGTAGCTCATATTTTGGAGCTGACAGCCGCCGCACTTCTTGGCGAGCGGGCAGGCGTCGGAATTATTTTTGATATTTGCGGGCTGTTGAGACATGGTTGTCATCCTTTATTTTATAAATGAATAATATGTTTTTGCGTTTTTGAAAGCGAGAAAGGGGGAGAGCAGAGAATAGCGGGAGCGGACCCACTCGTTGCCCTCGACCGTCACGGCGGAGCAATTCTCGCCGACATATATTTTGCCTCTGTTGCGGCTGCCGTTCAGCGGCTCGGAGTTATCCTCGCTCTCGGTGCTCATGCCGAAGTCGGCGGCATACACGGGCGTCAGAGCGTCCGCGCGGGGGCGGGAGATATAGAATACCGAGCCGTCAACGCCGTCCACGCGGTCATACACCCGCTGCTCGATTTGCGCGGGCTCGCTTTCGTGCGGCAGCTCACCCTTGGCGGGCACGGCTGCGGGCGTGATATTGAAAATTGCCGCTATGAAGGTCATAACGGCTGTGAGTATAGGTAAAAATGATTGATGCATTTTATTTTTCTCTTATAAACTCTTTAATCGCCGCCGCATCGTCATAGCCCATGTGATAGAGCGAGTCCAGCTTGATGCGGTCACGGGTAAGTGTTTTCATGCCGCAGCAGTCGGAGGGCGCAATGATGAGCGCCTTGCCGCATTCGGCATACTCAAGGGCAAGGGCAAGCGACGAATGATACTTTTCGCTCATGTGCGCGAGGCCTTCCGAGGTGCGGGGATAACGGTGCTTCAGCAGCTTCGCCGCCGCCTCGTTTCGCCTGTCGTCAAGCTGAGCGCCGAGCGGCTTCGTAAGAATGAGCACCACTCTGTCGCAGCCGTCGGCAAACGCCTTTTCGATAGGCACGGGGTCTGAAATTCCGCCGTCAAAATACGGCACGTCGTCGATGACAACGGGCTTACACGCTATCGGCAGGCAGCAGGAGGCCATCAGTATTGAATAATCGTCGAGCGAATAGTCGCTGCGGTCAAAATACTTCGGCTGACCCGTCAGGGCGTTGGTCGCAACGGACTTGACCTCGCCCGGGAAGCGGCAAAACGCCTCGAAATCAAACGGGTCCGCACCGTCGCTGTTTGCAAGAGTAGAATAGACATAGCTCAGGTTCAGAAAATTACCCGTCTTTTTCAGGCAGTCAAGCCCCATGTATTCCTTGTGGAAGGAGTAGACATTGAAGAAGCGATAGTTTCTGCCTCTCTGCCCCGCGGTGTATGAGGCGATATTCGCCGCACCCGCGGAGACGCCGATGCAGTAGTCGAACTTCACACCGTCGTCAATGCAGCGGTCAAAAACTCCTGCGCCGTATATGCCGCGCAGACCGCCGCCGACATCAATTACGCCTGTCATTGCTCATCCTCCTCAAAAAGCGAAGTGGAGAGGTAGCGTTCGCCGCCGTCGGGCAGGAGCACGACTATCCGCTTGCCGGAATTCTCGGGCCTTTTAGCAAGCTCGGCGGCAGCGTGCAGAGCTGCGCCGGAGCTGATGCCTATCAGTATTCCCTGAGTTTTGACCGTCAGCCTTGCTGCGGCATACGCCTGCTCGGTGGTGACGGTGATTATTTCGTCATAAATATCGGTGTCGAGTATCTTCGGCACGAAGTTTGCTCCGATGCCCTGAAGGCCGTGGGCGCCCGCCCTGCCCTGAGAAAGCAAGGGGGAATCCGCAGGCTCGACCGCGACGATTTTTACATTCGGGTTCATTTCCTTCAAAAATCTGCCCGTGCCCGTTATCGTGCCGCCCGTGCCGATGCCCGCCACAAAGATATCGACGGTGCCGTCGGTATCCGCCCAGATCTCGGGGCCTGTGGTCTTGTAGTGAGCGGCGCAGTTGTCCGGGTTGTCAAACTGAGCGGGGATAAAGCTGCCGGGGTTTGCGGCGGCAAGCTCATTCGCTTTCTCAATGGAGCCCGCCATGCCCTTTGAGCCGTCGGTGAGCACGAGCTTTGCGCCGTAGGCGGCTATCAGCTTCCTGCGTTCAAGGCTCATCGTCTCGGGCATGACTATGATCACCTTAATGCCGAGCTGGGCTGCGTAGGCGGCGATGCCAATGCCCGTGTTGCCGCTGGTCGGCTCGATGATGAGCGAGTCTTTGGTTATCCTGCCGGAGCTAAGGGCGGCGTCGAGCATCTCTTTGCCTACTCTGTCCTTGGCGCTGCCCGCGGGATTCAGGTATTCGAGCTTCGCAAGTATCTCAGCCCCCGCGCCCGCCTCTTTGCCGAATGCGGAGAAACGCACGAGGGGAGTGCCGCCGATAAGCTCGGCGGCGGAACCGTATATCTTCAATCTTATTCGCCTCTGTCACAAAGGAATTTCTTTTCGCTTTCGGGCAGGTCAAGGCCTATGGTGCCGCCCGGATTCATCATGTAATCGGGGTCAAAGTGATTTTTGAGCACTCTGAATACCTCGTATTCGCGCCTGCCGATATAGCCCTCAAGCCACGGCGCAAACATCTTGCCTATGCCGTGATGGTGGCTTATCGCGGCGCCCGACTTCTGAATGGCGTCGAGGATAGTGGTGTGGTAAGCCTTGAATTCGTCGGCATCGCTCATCTTGGTGATGAAGATGAAATAGAGGTTGGCGCCCTGCGGGTAGCAGTGCGACATATGGGTGGTGACTATCGTATTGGGCAGGGCGTGGCAGACCTTGCGGACGTCACGGTGGACCTGCGCCATGTTTGACCAGTTGACGGTGCATTCGAGCGTGTCGGTGCATACGCCGAAATCCATCATCGTGTCGCGCAGATACGGGTCGGTGAATCTGCCGTGCTCCCAGCTCTTGCAGACAAAGCCGGTGAGCGACATCGCGCCGTGCTTCTTCGCTATGCGGCGGATATTCTTCGCCACGTTCTTTGAGAAGCCCGCTTCGCCGTCGGTGAAGCCGAGGAAGAGGCAGCGCTCCATATCCTTGTAGCCGAGCTTGTCGAGAATGGGGTGCAGCGGAGTTTCATCGACGTTATAAAGTCGGAGCATAAGGCTGGTTTCCTCGGGGTCGGAGAGACGGAATACCGAGGAATAGCCGCATTCGCACTGCATCATTTCGCGGGCGGCGTCCATTGCGGTCTGCCAATCCTTGAATATGTAGGAGAAGCGCTTTCTGTTCTCGGGCATATAGCGGAATACTCTGAGGGTGACCTCGGTCAGCACGCCGAAGGTGCCCTCCGAGCCCATCATTATCTGGTTGAGGTTCGGGCCTGTCGCCTCGCGGGGGTAGTGGCTCGTGACGATCTTGCCAACGGGAGTTGCGTATTTCTGAGAGAGAACTATATCGGCAATGCAGCCGTAATATGTGCTGTTTTGACCCGCGCCTCTCGTGACGACCCAGCCGCCGACGCTGCTGTATTCAAACGACTGCGGGAAGTGGCCGCAGGTGTAGGCTCTCTTCGCGCCGAAATTCTTGACCGCCTCGTTGAGAGTTTTCTCAAGGCAGGGGCCGCTCATACCGGTCTGAACGGTGATGGTCTGGTCGACCTCGTTGAAGCTGATGACCTTGTTGTAGCGCTTACGCATATCCATTGATATGCCGCCCTTTATCGGCTCAACGCCCCTCGTGACCGAGGAACCGCCGCCGTAGACATAGAGGGGGATCTTATTCTCAACGCAGTAGGCGACGCATTTCTCTATCTGCTCCGCCGTGTCGGGGTAAACGACAGCGTCGGGCAGTGAATCGTAGCGGTGCTGGCGCATACGCATAAGGTCGTATGCAGTCTGACCGTAGGCGACCGAGAGACGGTCGTAATCGGCGGTCGAGACGAATTCGTCGCCGAAGATCTCCTTGAGAGCCTTGATATGCTTCTCGTCGAGCTTCGAGGGAATGTTCAGCTCCACCTTGCCCATGCCGATATCGCCGCAATAGCTCTTGAAATCGTCGTCGGTCATCTTGAAGGTCTCTTTCATCATCTTATAAAGAGACTCCTTGGGGTATTTGACAAAGTCGGGGTCGCCCCAGCGGAATATGGAGCGGTAGGAATCCTTGGGCGCTGCCTCCTTGACCCATTTCGGTTCAAAGCCTTTGTACGGTTTAGTGCTCATTTCTCTTCCTCCTTAATAAGGTCGCTCGTTGCTATTACGTCCACCCCGAGGCCGAGCACGTTCTCTATAACTGCGTCGCCTCTGCCGAGTCTCTGCTTCACAACGGTTTTATTTATCTCTTTCATCACGTCGAATATCCTGCTTTTCGGGATATCCGAGCTGACCCGCACGGGGAGCACGGGCGCCTCGGGGAATACGGTGGCGACGGTCGAGCAGATAGTCCTCATCGGTGTCGTCTGCTCCGCTATTGCGAAATCCCTGCCGCGCTTGCAAAAGTTGCCGGTGACGGTGTATTCGCCGCCGCTCTCGGTTACCTCCATCGTGCAGCCCCTGGGGCATACTATGCAGACCAGCTTGCTCATTTCTCCTCCACCTCGATCTCTGCGGTTATTTCTTCGCCGCCGCTCACGCCGCCGAAATCAACGGTCAGGCGCTCCATCTCGGGCGGACGCAGGAATTGATATTTTTTCTCGGCGATAACTCTGTCGCCGCATTTTATAACGAGCTTGCTCTTGCCGAATTCCCCGCTGCTGCGGAAATATACGGTCGTTTCGTGGCAGTCGGCGGCAGCGTCAATGAGCTGCGGCACGATATAGAGCATATTCTTGCCTGCGTTGAGGAACGCGGTCTCGCGTTTCTTCGGCGAATAGTGAGCCGCCGCAAAGCCCGCCTGCTCCCCGCTCTCGGAGACATAATCGACAAGGTCGTTGACGTGCAGCGCGTTGCCGCAGGAGAAAACGCCGTCAACGCTCGTCATAAGGCTGCCGTCGCAGATGGGGCCTTTAGTCCTCGGGTCGAGCTTCACTCCGAGGCTCTCCGCCTGCTCATTCTCGGGGATAAGACCGACCGAGAGGATGAGCCCGTCGCATTCGACCGTCTGCTCGGTGCCTTTTATCGGCTTCATTTTATCGTCGACCTGTGAAATTTCGACCGCCGTGAGCCTGCCCGTGCCGAATACTCTCGTCACCGTGTGAGACAGGTGCAGCGGGATGCCGTAATCATTGAGGCACTGATGAATATTCCTCGTCAGACCCGAGGGGGTGGGCTTCGCTTCATAAACTCCGAGTACCTCGGCACCCTCGAGGGTCAGGCGGCGAGCCATGATAAGCCCGATATCGCCCGAGCCGAGAATAACGCACTTTTTGACAGGCATTTCACCGAGCAGGTTGGTGAAATACTGTGCCGTGCCGGCGGTGAATACCCCTGCGGGGCGGGTGCCGTGGATGGACACCTGCTTCGCCGTGCGCTCGCGGCAGCCTGTGGCGAGCACGAGAGCCCTTGCCTCGATAGTCTGAGCGCCGTCCCTGTTGACGGCCGAGATAACGAATCCGTCATCGGTCTTTTTTATTGAAGTGACGAATGTCAGCGTAAGAGCGTCGATATTCTCTTTTTTGAATTCGTCGATGAAGATTTCGGCGTATTCGGGGCCCGAGAGCTTCTTACCGAAGCGCACAAGGCCGAAGCCGTCGTGGATGCACTGCTTGAGGATGCCGCCGAGCCGTGCTTCACGCTCGATGAGCACGGTCTTTGCACCCTCGCGGTGCGCTTTTATCGCAGCGGCAAGCCCTGCGGGGCCTCCGCCGATGACTGCAACGTCATATCTCATTGAGCTTCACCGCCCTTCGTTTTGCCGTAGCAGATTATCGAATCCGAGCCGCCCTTGCGTACCTCTGAGATGGGTATGCCCTGATGCTCGGCGATTATTTTGGTCACAAGAGGGGAGCAGAAGCCACCCTGGCACCTGCCCATGCCGGGCCTCAGGCGCTTTTTGATGCCGTCGACCGTCGGCACGCAGAGCGGGGAGTTGAGCGCGTCGATTATCTCGCCCTTGCTTATCTCCTCGCAGCGGCAGACTATTTCGCCGTAGTCGGGGTTCTGTTTTATCAGCTTATCCCGTTCCTCGGCGCTCATCTCGCGCAGCACGGGCACGGGCTTCCTGACGGGGTCGAATTTCTCGTTCCTTTTGACCTTGCTCTCGCCGCCGAGCATATCGACCGCCATGCGCTCGATGTCAAGCGCAACCGCGGGGGCGGTGGTGAGGCCGGGGGATTGAATGCAGGCGCAGTGAATGAGATTTGTAGTTTTGCGCCCTTTCTCTATAACGAAATCCTCTTCAAAATTCGGCGCGCGCACGCCGGTAAAGTAGGTGATTATATCTCTCTCGGTGAGCGACGGAGCGGTGCCGCGCTGCTTTGTGAATACCGTCTCGATGCTCTCGGCGTTCGTTGCGAAATTCTCTTTCTCGTAGGTCTCGACCGCGTCGGGGCCGGCGAGAATATTTCCGTGGACGGTGTTCAGCAGCCCGCCGCCCTTGGTATGGGACGGATTGCTCTCGAGCTTTTTGATGGAAGCTATCGAGCTTATCAGCGAGCCGGCTTTTTTATCGAGAATTGCTGTCTCTTATACACATCTCCGAGCCCACGAGACCTCTCTACATCTCGT
>ERZ1027089.787-NODE-787-length-14004-cov-8.482615_pt1 | contig 14004 bp, 14 predicted proteins | sample MGYA00519412_ERZ1027089 | MGnify/ENA primary metagenome ERZ1027089 (study PRJEB26926, sample SAMN06164433) | human gut metagenome | biome: ENVO:00009003; feature: ENVO:2100002; material: ENVO:00002003 | host: Homo sapiens | place: USA | collected 2012 ... | reverse complement strand
AGATGTAGAGAGGTCTCGTGGGCTCGGAGATGTGTATAAGAGACAGGAAGAATGGCGAATTTGATTAAATAAAATGCATTAAGTGATACTTCAATAAAAAGGAGATATTTCATGGCACTTTTACATTTTTCAGATATTTTAATAAACGCGGGATTGGATCCGGCAAAGGTACAGTTAATTCGACATGCGATGAATGATAAAGATTTTCGTGCCTGTTATGAAAAGAATATGGTGAAGGAATATACCGGTGAGCAGAAGAAGGATTTTAATAAAGGATATGATTACTGGGCGGTGTTTATAAGCGGAAAAGGGACTGAGGCAAGATTCTATAAATTGTATAGAGTAGGTGCTGTTGTGCCGAGGTGCCCGGAAGTGATGCCGAAAGATTATCCCTGTCCGCAAGCTTTTGAAACCCCTGGGGATTATTATGAATTGGAATATGCAGATATATTAAAAGAATTTGAAAATAGGTTAATTATTAAATGGGGAGATGCTACCAGAGTATGGCATCAAAAGGGAACCACGGAAAAAGAAATTGTAGCAATACAGACCAGCCACAATGAGGAATTTGTCGGATATGAAAATGTGGTTCTGCCCTATGAAAAATTAAAAGAAGTAGTGGAAAATGATGTGGATTATAAGCTATGGCACACTGCTTTCTCTAATGTAAAGGCAGTATATCTGATCCTTGATGTGAAAAACGGACAACAATATGTAGGTTCTGCGTATGGAAACAGAGGTCTGTTGGAGCGTTGGGAATGCTATGTGGACACTTTTCATGGGAACAACAAATTGATGAGAGAAGTGATCTGTGATCATCCCGACAGGTACCAATTTTTTCAGTTTTCCATATTGCAGATATTTTCCATGTCCACTCCGGATGATATTATAATAAATGCGGAAAGCTTATGGAAAAGAAAACTGGGTACGAAAGAATATGGCATGAATGCCAACTGACATTGAGGTGAACTATGGATTATCAGGAAGTACTTAGCCGTTTTACATATGATGATGGAACAGATATCCAGAACCGCATATCGGCAGTAGAAGCCGATGATTATCGGGAAAATAGGGATATTATCAACGAGATCGTCCTGTGGAAGATGAATCGTAGACCGCAGGTGACAGAGGAACTGATAGATGCCATTTTTTCATTAAAGGAGATTAAAACGCCTTTGCAGGCATTGGAGGATGAAAAGACAGCACAGGTCATAGAAAAATTACTGCAAACGAAGGGAATGCAGCTTCCGATGGCAAGTACGGTATTGCATTTTTATTACCCGGAGGTATTCCCTATTATTGATCAGCGGGCATATCGGGAACTATATGCTATGGATTATCCCAAAACAATGACGAAGATCCCCATGCTGACAGAACTTTATCGCAAGTACGTAAAAGATTGTTGGGAGTATCAACAGGAGAAGTGCCCGGAAATCGCATTTTCTCAGATAGATAAAGTCCTGTATCAGTTAGATAAGGAAAAAGGTAATAAAGTAATATATTAATTGAGCAATAGAACGAAAAGGAGAGGACAGGAATCCCAGGAAGAGAGAAAGCATCTCCGGAAGTAACCGGGGATGCCTTTAATGATAATGGGATTCTATAAAATCGTAATCCACTACTAACACATAGAAAACCGAGCCATAATATTCACTCTCCACGATACGCCCATAATCCAGAACAGTCTTATAAGTTCCGTCTTTGGCAGCAAGGCGGTATTTGACATAATCATTGTATCCGTTCGTGCCGGATTCTATCTGATGCCAGATACTTTCTTCTACCTGTGCCAGATCTTCGGGATGCACCAGATTACGGAATTGATGTTTCGTAAAATGCATGAAATCATCCAGATCCGTGCAGCCTGTCAGCTGAAGCATCTCCTGATTGGCATACAGGATGCGTTCATCCTCTTTGTCAGCACGATAGATGAAAAAGGCAGCCGGCAGGTTGTCAGAAATATCCGATAATGCAAAACCAAGCTGTGTCCGTTTCGAATTGTGGAAATCCGGCCGGTAGGCCAGAGCACCATGTTTTCCCTGCAATTTTACCTCATAGAGAGCGATGTCGGCATAACGGAGAATGTCAGAGACTTTTTCTGCGTTGGCGGGGTATTCCGCATAGCCCAGGGAAATGCTGTAATTGTGTTCGACGCCTTTGGCTGAAAAAGAGCGGGAAGCCCTGCTGAAAGCGTCTATCATTGGGGTAGCCTCTTCTGCACTGCAATCCTTCAGGATAATACAGAACTCATCTCCGCCATTTCTGGCAATAATGGAATTATCCGGAAAAGCCTGCACTAAGGATTGTGCAAGCTGCAATAGAACCTGATCGCCGATGGTATGACCATAGACATCATTGATAAATTTAAAATTATCCACATCCAACAACATTCCGACACAGGTTTTCTGCTTATTTCCCTCCAGATACTCCTCCAGCTGCAAATTAAATCCGTTACGATTTAAGAGACCGGTCATAGAATCCGTCAGAGAGAGTCTGCGAAATTTTTTGCGCTGCTCGTCTACGAGGAGCATAGATATCGTGAGAACCTCCAGTAGTAAGATCACTGCAATGCCGCATAATACTACCAGAAGTAAAAGTTTGTCGTTCTTCCAGCCACCGGTGGGCATGACTTCCAGTTTCCAACTACAGCCTCCCAGAGTAAAATCATAAGAGACGGGATCCGTCAGCGTCTCCTCCGACTGGTCTACCACGGTATATTCATCGGTCAGAGGTGAGATGGTCTTCGATAGCTGGTATTGATAACCGAAATTGGTTAAGGCATCAGCGGAATGCTGAAAAATATCAGGAACCTTGATGATAACCATAGTCAGGCCCCAAAAATAGGGAGTTCCCGTCTTATCCTGTAAAAAAACAGGATTACGGATCGAAAGGACGTGTCCTCCCTGTTCCAGCTCAAAAGGACCATGTATGATAAGCGCATCATTGGCAATGCTGTAATTTACGGTCTCTCCGCGGTATTTGTCATGGATCAGGTCTATTTTACCTGCTTCGTTGCCTTCGGCGGGATAGATATCTGTTACGATACCTCCGGGAGCCAGCTGGATGCTCCGGACGTAATCTGCCATCATTCTGTCTGCAATGATATCAAATTTGTCAATTCTGCCGTCCGCACTGATCAGAAGCTGCTCCAGTGTATCTGTGATGTTGATACCAGCATTGAGATCTGCGATCATGCTATCACCGTAGGTTACAGCATTCAATTCCGCAAGAGTGCGGAGATGCCTGGCGTCGGCCTGCTGTACCATATGAGCGATCATATATAAGACAATACTGCCGATAAGAAGTACCCATAACGGCAGCAGCCATTTGGTATGAAAAAATTTGATTTTCTTCCGTGTCATAGCGCTATGCTTCCTTAGTATGTGTAGGCAAAATGATTTTAATTTAATTATAGCATTTTGAATTTTTTTTGTATAGACAAGAGAAGATATTTCATTCCGCTGATTTCGTTGTCTTACCATTATTATATTTTTCCTATAACAAGTATTTTAGTATCATAAAAAAGAATTAAAATGTGTTATAATACCTAGGGAAACTCAATTAGTTATGAAAGAATATGGCAGGAAGCATACATAAAAGATTGTTAGGAATATCAGATGGACAAGGAGAAGATTATGGAATATATATCAGATGCACAGGCAAAACAGATGATCTTAGAGGTAGGCCGCAGGATGTACCAGGGCGGATTTGTAGCGGCAAATGACGGGAATATCTCCTGTAAAGTCGGAGATAATGAGATCTGGGCAACACCTACGGGAGTTTCTAAGGGATTTATGACAGAGGACATGCTGGTAAAGCTGGATCTGGATGGGAATGTGTTGGAGGGAACGCACAAGCCTTCCAGCGAGATCAAGATGCACCTCAGAGTATTCAAGGAGAACCCGAAGGTACAGGGCGTGGTACATGCACATCCTCTGACAGCGACGGCGTTTGCCTGTGCGGGCATCAGTCTGGAGGAGCCGGTGCTGATGGAAGGGGTTCTGTCCTTGGGCTGTGTGCCGCTAGTGCATTTTGCCCTGCCCGGCACAGAGGAAGTGCCGGAAGCGGTGGCACCCTATTGCCGGGAATACAATGCTGTACTACTGGCGAACCATGGCGCACTGACCTGGGGGGATAATCTCATGCAGGCCTATTACCGTATGGAGACCACGGAATATTATGCGAAGATCCTGATGATGAACAACTTCATCTTAGGGAAAAAGACCCTGCTGTCCCAAGGACAGATCGATGACATCATCCGCATCCGCGCTGGATGGGGTATCACCACAGGCGGCAGACCCATTGGACCGGAGAGCGCGCAGAATCTGGAGGATATCTGCATTTCCCGGCAAAATAAATAAGCCATAGGGAGAACAAATGACTGCGAAGCGATGATTTGTTTTCCCGGGTATATTAGTGCGATAGCACGAATTTATGAATTTATACATGAGTTTATAATAGAAGGCAGTGTTAGAGACTTCTGCGAAAGCAGCCTTCAACAGGGCCTTCTTTTTGTGCTTAATTTGCGTAATTACATAGAAGCAGGCAGGGGGAAAAGCGCCTTACAGGACACAGATTTTTCACAGAGTGAACACTTTTTCAATACAAAATCCAACTATACTTGAGAAAACAATGAAATTTGGACGGAATAGCAATCGGAGGTTCGCCGTGAAGAACAAAGAGATCAAACAGATAATTTTTTCCCGAAAGAAAAACAAAAAATGGATCATCATTGCGCTGGTACTGGTACTCACGCTGGGAGGAGGTTCTGTGGCAGCAGTGGTGATATTACATAGAAACAGCAATCAGTCGGAATTTTCCATGCTGGGTAATATGGCGGGGCTGACTTTCACGGAGGATATGATTGCTGCGTCAGGTGTTACCAATGTCGGTATCACGGAGGCGAGCTTTGACGTGGAAAATCTGACAACAGAGTTAGAGATCGAGGAAGTCTACGCGGTCTCCGGGGAAGAGGTAACGGCAGGAGATAAGATTTTAAAGCTTACGGAGGACAGTGTGGAGGAAGCCAGAAAAGAACTGGAGAGAGCGCTGGAGGATGCGGAGCTTGCGTATCGTACCGGAGCCATTGAACATGAGCAGAACCTGATCACCGCGGAGTACACAAGAGACAGTGCTATCCTTACCGGACAGCAGGCGAAGGAAGTCTATGATGAGACGGTAGCAAGTCTGCAGAGTGCTGTGACCAGGGCGGAAGAGGAATTGCAGGATGTCGAGGATGACATAGCGGAATATGAGTCTTACGTTAATGACGGTTCCTATAAGAGTTATTTCAAGGTAGATGAATATCAGGCAATCTATGATGAGAACTTGAAAGCCCTGACGGATAAACTGGATGAGTGGGGAATCAGCTGGTCCCAGATCACCGGCGGGTCAGCCGGATCTGTGCAAGCAGGTGGAACCGCAGGCAATGTGCTGGGCAGCAGTGGACAGGACAGCAATTCCTCGAATGTGAAAACTCTGGCATCCCTATACAGCATTTTGGAACAGAATCTGAAGGATCTGGAAGAAGCACAGGAAAAATATGAGGATGCAGTCACCAATGCTTCTTTTAACTTACAGACATTGCAGTTAAAGCTTCCCAGCCTTCAGCAGGCAGTCACGGAAGCGAAGGAAAATTATGAGATCCAGCTGGCGCAGGCAAAACTGACCTATGAGAATTCCCTGTCCGGCGCAGAACGGGCAGAGAGTGATTATAACACTACGGTGGAAAAAGCTAAGTCCGATCTGGCAGCTCTGAAAAGTACTTATGAAGATGCCAAAGAGAATCTGGAACTGTTTGAAAGCAGTGTGGGAGACGGATATTTCTATGCTTCGGAGGATGGAACGATCCTGCGGACCATGGTGCGGGCGGAGCAGACGCTGACTTCCGATGCAGTCGTATTCGTCTACAGCAATCCGAAGGAGCTGACGGTCACCGTATCGGTAGATCAGTCGGATATTGCAAAACTGACTGTAGGTGACAGTGCTTATGTGCAGTCCTTTGCAGGCAGCGGATATACCGGTGTGATCACAGCCATCGATCCGGTATCCTCGTCTGACAGCCGTACCAGTGTCACTTACAGCGTGACGGTACAGATCAACGTGGAAGATGAGGAGGACAGCTTAAGTGCAAACGAATCCGTCACCGTAGTCTTCGGCATGACGGAGGAAGAGATCAAGCAGTTACAGCAGAGACAGAGCATGCAGGGAGGACAGACGCAGTCATGAAATTGAAAAGACCACATTTTGAAAAACTGAAATCCCTCACGAAGAAGCAGAAAAAGTTGATCCTGGCGGGGATCGCACTGCTTATGCTGATCCTGGCAGCCTGTTATACCGTGTTTATTGCACCGTTACTTCAGAAAGAACAGTGGATCTACAAAGAAGAGACGGTGGAGCGTGGTACATTAAAGGTAGGTGTGACGGAGAGCGGCTCTCTGGAATACAACACAAAATCCATAGATTACGATCTGGATCTGGATGTCAGTGATGATGACGAGGATGACAGCGACGAGGATGACGATGATACCGTACAGAAATATCTGAAGATAGAGGAGATCTACGCCGCCAGCGGGCAGCGTGTCACCGAAGGCGAGGAACTTCTGAAATTCACGGAAGACAGCGTGGTGGCGGTTCGGGTACTGTTGCAGAATGCGGTAGTGGAGGCGCAGGCAGACTATGCGGAGGCAGAGAGTACTTATGAATTGTCCCTGTTGGAAGCCCAGACTGATTATGATACGCAGAAGATCAGTGCTTCCTATGCGACATCCATCCGCAATACTTCCGGTACGAGCGTGACGGACAATGTGGCATCGCTGCAGGTGCAGCTGAGCAGAAGCAGGCGAATACCGCATCTTTGCAGGAGAAACTGACGCAAGCACAGGAAGATTATCAGGATGCGTTGGAGACCTACGAAGCGGCAAAGGAAGGCTATGAAGGTGTCGGAACCGATAATACAGTGAATTTCATGACGATCCAGAACGGTTATCTCAGCGCACGAACAAAATATCTACAGGCAAAATCAGCATTGACACAGGCAGAAACTACGGTAACAGATAATGAAAATGCCATCACTGAACTTACCAACCAGCTGGCGGCAACACAGGCAAAACAGAAAATCGACAAGCTGGATACAGAAGAGACCTATCAGGAAGCGGTGATCACCGGGCAGAACGCCCAGACTACCTACAATGCTACCGTGGAAGATCTGAAGGAGACCTTACACGAAGCGGAAGAGACGAAAGAAAAACGGGAAGAACAGTTACAGGCCTTTGAAGATTTCGTCGGAAGTGATGGTATTCTCTATGCCACAGAAGATGGTGTGATCACAGAGGTCAGCTACGAAGCGGGAGACCGTCTGACGACGACAGGAGCTCTGTTTTCCTATGCAACGTCGGATGACATGAGAATCTCCGTGGATGTGACCCAGGAGGATATTGTGGATCTGCAGGTGGGAGATGCGGTAGATATCACCTTTACGGCATACCCGGAGGATTCCTATACCGGAAGCATTCTCTCCATCAATACCACAGCTACTTCCGATTATAGTAATACCGTAAGCTACACTGTGGAGATCAGCGTAGAAGGCGCATTGGAGAAGCTGTATGGGGGAATGACCGCAGATGTCATTTTCGTAACGGAAGAAAAAGAGGATGTTATCTATGTGTCCCGTAAGGCCATTGTCGAAGAAAACGGCAAAACTTATGTATATCGAAAGACAGCACTGGGAGGTAAGGAACTGGCGGAGGTAGAGACCGGTATTACCAACGGTGTGGACATTGAGATCCTGTCAGGACTGGAAGAGGGCGATACTATTTACCTGGCAAGTAAGGTCAGCTCTGAGGCAGAGGTAAAGAGCACGCAGGAGGATTCCGGCAGCAGTGCTGATACCACAACCGGCAGTGATATGGAGCTTCAGGAATTCGATGAATCCCTTATGCCAGAGGATATGCAGATGCCTTCTGGAGGAGCAATGCCGCAGGGTGGTCCTGGGGGTAGTAATTCCGACAGCTTCGGCGGCGGAATGCCGGGCGGTCCCGGAGGACAATAAATCAGGCGGATGGAACAAATGTTGAGAAACAGACAGGAATGATTGGGAACAGTTATGAAGCAGAATGAAAATGGGAAAAAGATCAAGGAAACTATAAAAAATCGGATGAGCTGGATCGGATCATGGAAAAGCTGGTCGAAAAGACGCAAGCTCACCACAGGTGTCTGTGGTGTCTGTGCGATCGTTGTAGTGGCAGGTGCCATTGGTCTCTCCGGTGGTTCCGATACGGAAGTCATCTATAAAGAGACCACGGTAAAATACGGTACACTGGTCAAAGGTGTGACGGAGAGTGGTTCCGTGGACATCGGTACGGTAGATCAGACCTTTGATCTGGATATGAGTGCCCTGCAGAGAACTGATACTTCCGGCAGCAGTTCCTCCGGCGGCTCCTCCGGTAGTACTGCCGGCAGCAGCTCTGGTACCGGTGGTTTTGGCGGCATGAGTGCTTCCGGCGGCAGAGCCCAAGGAGGCTTAGACATGTTTGGTCAGATCTTCAATATGGGCGGCAGCAGCTCCGGCAGCAACGGTGGCGATTCTACCCTGACCGTGGCGGAGGTAGTGGTCTCCGTTGGGCAGCAGGTGTCCGAGGGAGATCCCCTGTACCTGCTGGAAGAAGACAGTGTCTCCGACCTGGAAGACGAACTGCAGTCTAACGTAGAGAAAGCAAAAGCGGATCTAGAGGCGGTGGAAGCCGACCAGACCCTGTCAAAACAACAGGCAAAATACACTTATGACAGCAGCACTGCTTACGGCAGTTATATTGATACCGAGTACAATACTACATTGCAGGAGCTTCAGAATACGGTAGATTCTGCGGAGAGCACACTGGAGCAGGAGAAGAGCAGCCTGGAAGATTACCGGGCACAGCTGGAGGAAGTAACGGCAGCCTATGAGGATGCGGCACAGGTATTGTCGAACTGTAAATACAGCCTGAACAGTACAGACACAGCAGATGATACTTACGGATATGTCTATTATGCGCAGCTGACGGAGCAGGCACAGTCCACGGCAGATTCCCTGGAGCAGCAGAAGGAAGAGCTGGAACAGAGAGTAGAGCAGGCGGAGGAAAATGTAACCACTGCCGAAACTGCCTACAATAAGGCGAAACGGGAACTGGAGCAGGGGAAACTGACCGCAGCCGAGACCCAAAAACTGCGAACACTGGCTTACAATACCGCACAGGAGACCTATGACATTGCACTGGGGTATCTTGCGCAGGAATTGTCCGATCAGCAGGAAACCTATAATGAGACACTGGAAAAATGGAATGAGTTCAGCACTTATATCGATGGTAATGCAGTATGTGCAAGATACAACGGCGTCATCACCGGCGTGGAGCTGGAGGCCGGAGACAAGATCAGTACCGGAACCTCTCTGGTTACCTTATACGATATGGACGAAGTGACCATGACGGTAACAGTGGATGAAGATGACATGACGGATATCTCTCTGGGATCTGCGGCGAATATTGCATTGACGGCATATCCGGAAGATATCTTTACGGCAAAGGTGACGGCTATCGGAGATGCGACATCGGATTCCAGTGGAAACATAACTTATGACGTAACTGTCACATTAGAAGGGGATGTCTCCGGACTGTTCCAGGGCATGACAGGAGATGTGACTTTCGTTACGGAACAAACGGAAGAAGTGTTGTATGTCTCACGCAGAGCCATTATCACAGAGGATGACAAGACTTATGTAAAAGTGAAGACTGCAGAGGGCAGTATTGTGAAAAAGGAAATAACGACAGGAATGTCAGATGGTTCTAACGTGGAGATCTCCGGAGATATTGCAGAAGGAGATACCATATTGATCGAAAGCAGCATTACGAAGTAGAGCGGAGACCTGTGGGAAAGTAAGGTCAATGGAAGGGAAGAAGTAGAATATGAGATTATCCGAAATATTGCGTCTGGTGTGGCTGAACCTGTCACAGAATAAATTCAAAGTGATCCTGACTTCCATCGGTATCGTTGTGGGATCCGCTACCATAATGCTGGTGCTGGCGATAGGTACCGGTGGAAAAGAAGAGGTGGCGGAGCAGTTCAAGAACCTGAATGCCGGGGCAATTGATATTTCCTGTGACAGCAGTGATAGCGGCGGTTTTAGCTTTGAAATGCCGGGCGGTGGAGGAAACGTTACCGTCACCAATATGGGCGGAGGCCCCAGAGGAGGTTCCGGCGGCGGTACGTCTGGTGGTCCCGGCGGTGGCATGGATTTCGGCGGTTTTTTCGGATTCGGACAGGAGGAAGAGAGCGAAGCCGTGACATTGACCAGTGAAGACGGTGATGATCTGGCGACTTTTGTATCGGGAATCTCTGCAACTACGATCTCTTATTCCACTACAGCATCGGTGGAGGGAGGCGATATGACCTCTGCTTCCTATTACACCATTGCCGGTGTGGAGGACAATTATGCCACTATCAGTAATCTGGAAATGGCCATCGGGGATTTCCTCACAGAAGAAAACAATGAGAGCAAGGAAAAGGTGTGCGTACTGGGTGCCACCGTGGCAAAGGAAATTTTTGGCAGCGCCTACGATGCTTATGACGGTATAGTCTATATTGATGGCCGCCCCTATATAGTGTCAGGGGTACTATCCGAGATGGGAACGGTGGCATCCGGCATCAGCCCGGATACGGCGATCTATGTACCTTACGAAACCGGCATCAAATACATTACCGGTACGAGCATTAGTCCAACCATTACCGTGGTCGCAGAAGATGTGAATCAGGTGGACACTGTAATGACAGGGGTGGAGAGTGCCTTAAAAGAAAGTTATCCCAACACCACATTTACCATCAGCGATGCCGGAAGCAAGATGGAGGCAGCCTCTGCTTCCAACGAGACACTGACATTACTGTTAATCTCCATGGCGGTGATCGTATTTATTGTCGGCGGTATCGGCATTATGAATGTATTGTTTGTATCCATCAAGGAGCGTACCAACGAGATCGGTATTCTGAAAGCACTGGGCTGCTCCCGAAAGGATATCCTGTTGGAGTTTTTATTGGAGGCAAGTTTTACCAGTCTGGTAGGAGCCGTACTGGGGGTGCTGGTGGCTCTTGGAATTACGCCATTCGTGCAGCTGTTCAACGTGAGAGTGTCCCTGTCGGTACAGGGTGCAGTATTGTCGCTGTTGTTTGGTGTCCTCACCGGAAGCATCTTCGGCTTCTATCCGGCATATATGGCATCGAGACTGATCCCCGTAGAAGCTTTAAATCAGGAGTAGTGCGAAAGGCGTAAGGATTATGATGGAAAACGCAATGATCACCATGAAAAATATAAATAAAGGCTATATGCTGGGAGAGGAGCGTCTGCCGATCCTGAAGGACATCAATTTTCAGGTAAATAAGGGAGAATATGTGGCAATCTTAGGCCCTTCCGGTTCCGGTAAGACTACGTTAATGAATATGATCGGCTGTATGGATGTGATGGACAGTGGGGAATATTATCTGGATGGCATGGCAATCCACGAGACCAAAGAGGACGATCTGACCATGGTGCGCAACCAAAAGATCGGGTTCATTTTCCAGAACTATCAGCTGATCCCGACCTACAATGTCATGCAGAATATTATCATGCCCCTGCTGATGCGTGGCATGACCCATGAGGAAGCAGAAGAAAAGTGTAAAAATACTATCAAACTGCTGGGGCTGGATCACCGTATCGGACATAGGCCTAACGAATTGTCCGGCGGACAGAAGCAGAGAGTATCCATTGCCAGAGCACTGGTGGGACAGCCGGCGATCCTTCTGGCGGATGAGCCTACCGGTGCTCTGGATCAGACCAGCGGCAAGGAAGTACTGAAACTGTTCCGGGAACTGAACGATATGGGCAACACAATCGTCATGATCACCCACGACCTGGGCGTAGCACAGTCTGCGAAACGGATCGTCAGGATTGTTGACGGACAGTTACACGAATAAGGGATAGTCACTCAGCCAACGGGAAAGAGGCTGGGACTGTTCCAGACCGGATTTCAGGGTACGGTCGGCATCCGATTTATTTTCTGCCGGTATTATCAGCAGAAATTCTTTCCCGTCCATAAGTACACCGCAGAATACTGTTTTCAGATCCCGGGAGATAAGAAACATATTTCCCGGGATATTTGTTGCAGATTCGGTCAGGCAGGAGTAATAGGGTTCTTCATCGATAAAAGGTGCATAGAATCCCATGTCATCCGCACCTTCCACGAAAAGCCTCTCTCCGTTCATCCAGACATTTCCCGCTATGGCGTCTTCCTGATTCCCCCAGAGATAATGTAAGGCTTTCCCGTGGATCTCCACCGATACCTGTTCGAAGGTATCCGGTTCCGTCAGACTGACCAGCATTCCGGTTCCGGTATAGTCATAATCCTTTTTGATGGGAGTATGATAATAGCGGATCCCGTAGTCTCCAAGGCAAAATAAGGCAAATACGAGCAGAAAAATCAGAATGCCGCAGAAAACGGTTCTTAATTTTTTATTTCGCATCATGGTTCTTGCCTCCTTTTTATTTTATTATACAATCAGATATCCATACTGGCAATGAGCTGAAACATTTCCTCGGCGGTCATGTGATCTGCGGTGATCACGTATACATAATTGTCAGCTTCATAATAAGCCATGACGTAACCATCCACATAAGTATATACCGTGGCAATGTGACCGCCGATGACACGTTCCTCTTCGGCATCGTATTCATTGTCTAATACGAGTGTCAGGGCATTATTCGCGGAAATTAGCATTTGCTCCCAGATGAGTTGTTCTCCGGCATTGTTTTCATAGAAAATTTCACAAAAAAGAGGACTGTCTCTTCGGTCTGTCTCTGTATAGCCCTCCGGGATGCAGGTCGGTATCGTAGGAGCGAGTACCGCATCTTTTTCCTCGGAAGAGTAGTTATACTGCGTAGCATCCTCGCACAGGGTCTTTAGTGTCATGAAAAACTTATCCCGATAAGCATCCACACTTAACGTCAGAACCAGCCCGGAGCATACGATACCTGTGAAAAAGATTGCCACGCGTTTCAGGAGCTGTTGCGCACCGGTCAGCATCGGATGGGCTTCGTGACGGATCACTTTTTTCATTTTCCGTTCAAATCGTTTTGAAAATACATAGTCTTCATCAACCTGACCTTCCAATGCTTTTATCATGGCATTGTCCACCACAGGCATATACTGATAGAGCCATTCATCAGTTATTTCCAAGGACCTCATTGTCTTCCTCCCGTTTATTCAAAGCTTCCTGTATCATAATCTTTCCCCGGGATAATCGCTGCCGGATCGTTCCCTCGGTGATGTTTAATACTTTTGCGATTTCATCGTTGTCCATATTGCCGGAGTATTTGAGGAGAAATACATCCCGGTATTTTACGGGCAGGCACCTAAGGATGTCCAGTATTCCGTCATCCACATCCGTCTCCGCATAAGTCACCGGGACATTACATTCTTCCAGCTCATCCACATAGATTTCCCGTTGAAATTGATGGTTTCGCTTCCGGTAAATATCTATAGTCGCATTTTTCGTTATGGTAAGCAGGTAGCGTTTCGTCGCCGTGGCGTCGATTTCCCCTATTTTTTCCATGTTTTTCGCAATTTTTATAAACGCCTCATGTACGGCATCTTCCGCAAGAAAAGTATCCTTCAGCACATTCAGAGCTACTTTCATCATCAGGTGCCGATAGGTTTCATAGAGAATCGCAAACTTTTGTTTGTCTCTTCGGCGTCGATCATCATCAGATATATCATTTGTTGTTCCCAGGCCTTTCTATGAGTCATAACGAAGGTTCCTGTTCCTATTGTTACAAAAACGTAAAAATATTTCAATTGCAGGTTTATATGTTTGTCCCAATAGTATCTTTTGGGTAACCGGGGCACTTTATTGTGCCTGCTTTACGGATCCTGGCGATGGGGATTCCGGTGCTAAATGCAGAGAAAAACTTGCACCCGGCAGATTGCTGTGATACATTGGCTGTAA
>ERZ1027089.782-NODE-782-length-14058-cov-5.020210_pt1 | contig 14058 bp, 12 predicted proteins | sample MGYA00519412_ERZ1027089 | MGnify/ENA primary metagenome ERZ1027089 (study PRJEB26926, sample SAMN06164433) | human gut metagenome | biome: ENVO:00009003; feature: ENVO:2100002; material: ENVO:00002003 | host: Homo sapiens | place: USA | collected 2012 ... | reverse complement strand
AGATGTGTATAAGAGACAGGTACCCTCCGGCAAGGTCGTGCAGCCGCCGAAGGAGAAAGGGATCACCGCCGAAGTGTGGGAAATCTGCCCGGGTTTTTCATACTGGGTCGTCAGAGAACATCTGCCGGACTGTCACAAAAAATCTTTGTGAAGCGCTATCATTGGCTGTTCGGATCACTCCTTTCCTTTTGTGGGGTCTCCGCATTTCCATGGACCGCTTTCCAAAGCGGTTCATTTTTTATTCCAAAATGCGAAAACGCAAAAAGAAAGGTTGATCCCAAAATGAAGAAGCTCGTATCCGTTATCCTGTCCGTACTTATGGTTCTGTCCATGACCGCCTGTGGAAGCTCTGCTTCCGACGCTCCCGACGCTTCCGCCGCACCCACTGCGGCCAGTTCCGTGGTTCTCTCCGGCGTGGAGGACGGCGTGCTCACCGTGGGCATGGAGTGTGCCTACGCCCCCTACAACTGGACCCAGATGGACGACTCCAACGGCGCTGTTCCCATCGCCAACAACCCCGGCGCTTATGCCAACGGCTATGACGTCATGATCGCCAAGAAGATCTGCGAGGCCAACGGCTGGGAGCTGGAGATTATGGCCATCGGCTGGGACGGTCTGGTTCCCGCGCTGAACGCCGGTCAGCTGGACGCCGTCATTGCCGGTCAGTCCATGACCGAGACGCGGCTTCAGGAAGTTGACATGGCAGGCCCTTACTTCTACGCTTCCATCGTCTGCGTCACCCGGAAGGATAGCCCCTTGGCCTCCGCCACCGGCATTTCCCAGCTTTCCGGCTCCTGCACCGCTCAGACCGGCACCATCTGGTATGACACCTGCCTGCCCCAGATCGAGGGCGCGCAGCTGATGCCCGCTTCCGAAACGGCTCCGGCCATGGTCATGGCCGTCACCTCCGGCACTGTGGATTACATCTGCACCGATATGCCCACCGCTATGGGCGCCTGCGCCACCTACGACAATCTGGTGATTCTGGACTTCTCCGGCAGCGAGGACAATTTTCAGGTAGACGCCGGTGAGATCAACATCGGTATCTCCGTGGTCAAGGGCAACACCACCCTGCTGGACGCCATGAATGCGGTCCTCAGCGGAATGACCGTGGAGGACATGAACCAGATCATGAACGAGGCGATTGCCGTTCAGCCCGCGATCTGAGGTGCCTCATGGATAAGCTTGCAAAACTCACGACCGACATCGGAAAGCTCTGGGAGACGTACTCCGGCGCTTATTTTACCGGCATCCGGAACACGCTGGTTCTGGCGGTGGTCGCGACATTGATTGGCTGCGTGATCGGCCTGCTGTGCGGCATTCTCAACACCATTCCCTACACCCGGCAGGACCCGCCGGTCAAGCGCTTCTTTCTGAAGCTGCTGCGGGCGCTGATCCGGATTTACGTGGAGGTGTTCCGGGGAACGCCCATGGTCTTACAGGCGGTGTTCATCTTCTACGGCCTGCCCTACTTCACCGACGGCGCGGTGGCCTTCAAGGGAATGGGCGGCATCTGGGTGGCAGCCATCATCGTGGTGTCCATCAACACCGGCGCGTACATGGCCGAATCCGTCCGGGGCGGCATCATCTCCATTGACCCCGGCCAGACCGAGGGCGCGAAGGCCATCGGTATGACCCATGTGCAGACCATGGTGAACGTCATCATGCCTCAGGCGCTGCGGAACATCATCCCCCAGATCGGCAACAACTTTATTATCAACATCAAGGACACCTCTGTGATGTTCGTTATCGGCTTCGTGGAGTTTTTCGCCACCCATCGGAACATTGTGGGCGTCAATCTGCTGTATTTTCCCTCAGCCGTGATCGAGATGGCGGGGTATCTGATGCTGACGCTGGCGGCGTCCTTCCTGCTGCGTTGGCTTGAAAAGCGGCTGGACGGCAGCGACAATTACGAGCTGGTCAGTACGGACTCTTTGGCCATGAGCGCCGGTACCTATTCCCACCCCAGCCGCAAGACGCCCTTCGACGAGCGCAGCGGCGAGTTTGGTTCCGGAAGACCGAAAGGAGAATATTAATATGGAAGACGTGATTTTACAGGTCAACCACCTTTCCAAGTCTTTTGGAAGCCATGAGGTTCTCCGGGACATTGACTTTACCGTAGCCAAAGGCGACGTGACCTCCATCATCGGCGCTTCCGGCTCCGGAAAAAGCACGCTGCTTCGGTGCATCAACCTGCTGGAAACCCCTACCTCCGGCGAGGTCTGCTACCACGGCAAGAACGTGGCCGGGCGGGGCATCAACGCGCCGGCCTACCGCGCCCATGTGGGTATGGTGTTTCAGTCCTTCAATCTGTTCAACAATATGACGGTGCTGGAAAACTGCATGGTCGGTCAGGTGAAGGTGCTGAAGCGGAGCCGGGAGGAAGCCCGGGCTCACGCGATGACCTATCTGGAAAAGGTGGGCATGGCGCCCTACATCAACGCCAAGCCCCGGCAGATCTCCGGCGGCCAGAAGCAGCGGGTAGCCATTGCCCGGGCGCTGGCTATGGATCCGGAGGTACTGCTGTTCGACGAACCCACCTCCGCGCTGGACCCGGAGATGGTGGGCGAGGTGCTGAACGTGATGCGGTCTCTTGCGCGGGAAGGGATGACCATGCTGGTGGTGACCCACGAGATGGCCTTCGCCCGGGACGTGAGCAATCATGTGGTGTTTATGAGTCAGGGCGTCATCTGTGAGGAAGGCGTACCCTCCGAAGTGTTTGGAAACCCGCAGAAGCAGGAAACAAAGGATTTCCTCGCCCGGTTCCGCAGCGCCTGATACTGAAAAGAGTTACCGCCGGGGCAATTGCCCCGGCGGTATTTTTTTGTCTTCTTGCGGCCGGATCACGATTACAGTACGCAATGTACGTTTTGCAGGTAGAAAACCGCGGAGTAGGTGGCGTTGCCCTGCACCATCGGGCAAGCAGTAATGGCATCAAAGTTCTTGTAACCGTCGAGTTTTATGTCAAAATATCCATTTGGCTCTGTGTAATTGATATCCTGTACAAATTCCCAGTTGCCGTTGTGCCTGACATAGATTTTCCACTTTCCATTCACCTTTGCACCATGCAAGCCGCCTGCCTCCAGATAGAACCGGAAGAAATCGCAGTCTTCTACTTCAAAGGATAATTCCAGAACAGAACTACGTCCGTTATTCCCGTAATGGTAGTACTCATCTGACCATTCTCCCCCAATTTCATCAATAGTAATTCCTTCTATTATACCATCGCGGCCTGCATGTAAAGTAGTCCCATAATAGTCCACGTCTTCATTCTCAGCCAGTGCGCCGTCTTCGTCGAAGTAGTACAGCGCGTTGTCGATTTCCTGAAGATCTACATACTTTTCGCCATCCTGAATGTAATAGCGCTTTCCGTTTATGGTGTGCCAGCCGTCCGTGAGGGCCTCTGTTTCCGTCGGGACGGGAGGCTCGGTGTACGTGACTTTTTCGGTGGGGGCGGCTTCGGTAGCGGCAGGTTCTGTAGTCGCAATCGCTTTCAGCTCGTTCTGGGCATCGGTGCGGTTATGGAACGCGCGCACTGCAAGCAGAACTACGACCACAAGGGCGACGGCTGCCAGAATGATGGGAAGTCTGGACTGCCAGGAATTGTTTTTTCCGCTGTTATTCGCCGCCGGAGGGTTCTGCCACTGGGTGGGCTGCTGAGGGGCCTGCCATTGAGTGTCCTGCTGCTGGGGGTCCTGCCATTGGGCGGGTTGCTGCTGGATGGGCTGCTGAGGCTGCTGCCACTGAGGAGACTGCTGAGGCTGCTTCTGTTCTGCTCCGCAATAGGGGCAGAATTTCACGGTTTCCGCGATTTCTTTGCCGCAGTTGTAACAATACATGTTCCTCTCTCCTTTATTTTCAAAATATATGACAACTATAACTTTGACCGGGCAATATCAGAGAATTTGCGTTGTATGCCGTTTTTCACTTTGGCACGGGCTCGCCGCAGTTTCCACAGAATTCCGTGGTCGGTGACAACTCGTGGCCGCATTTTTTACAATGGTTCATGGCGTACTCCTTGGTTGCTTTTGGGCGTGGCATTTATTTTCTCACCTCAGTAAGTTTGCCGCTGGTTGCGTCATATACCAGGAAACAAATACTCGTACCTGTCATGGTTGTAGGGGTATCAAAAGTAAATGAGGATATGTCAATAATGTAGTTGTTTTCACCCCAAAAATTGTGACCCCACACAATATCATACTCATCCTTCGACATGCTAAAGCAAACATATGGTACTTGCTCAATGCGTTGATTTGAAATTTCGCATGTCGCCTGCATATGTACGTTCCACCCTTCCATGTAGGAGTCCCAAAAGAAATACATGGTCGGGAAGCTGTTAGCTGCCCATGCATCCGCAGGGGCTGGAACAGTATATGTGCCATTTCCTACTGACTCAAATGTCGCATACTGCATCTCGCCATTACTGCCCAAGTATCCAAAAAGTCGTTCTGTTGTACCGGCACCAGTCTGATCTTTGGGGAGAAGCTCAAGCAAATTCGATTTCCATGTCAGTGTGGAATCCGTAATTTCTATCTCTGATTGCGCACTTTCCATGGTGTCAAGCAGTTCAAAAAGCGATTCCGGGAAAAGGGGAAAATCCTTGACGTTCTGGGGCGCAGTTTCTTTTGTCCATGATTTTACAACGTCGAATAGCGGTATAAATTCCTGCTCAAATTCTTCCCTTGTCATGTTTAAGCCGGGATACACAGGCTGAGAAGACACTTCCTCAGCAACTGTGGCAGCCGTAGTCGGGGCAGCGGTTGGAGCTGTGGCCGGAGTGGCTGCAGGCAATGCGGCTGTATTGGTGTCATCGGCGGGTTTACTGGCGTTTGCCCATACCAGCGCCAAGCACAGCACGACGGCAATAATCGCGGCAGCAAGCCAAAACTTTCCTTCGGATTTTTGCCCCGCATCTGGTTTGGGTTCCGATTGAGCCTGAGGTGCGGGTTCCGGTGTCGGCTGGGGGGCCGGTTTGGCCTCCTGCTCTGGTTGAGGTTCCGGTCGGGTTTCCTGCACCGGCTGAGGTGCTGGCGCGGGTTCCGGTTTTACCGCTGTGCTGTACAGTCCCTTTTCCAGTTCCTCCATGCTCTGCATCCGGTTTTTGGCGGATATCACCATGGCCTTTTGCAGCGCTTCCAGCGCCTGCGCCGACAACGCTTTCAGGCCGGGTTCCTCCCATGAGATGGTGTCCTCCACCACCCGGTCGGTGGCGACGGGCGGCAGTTTCCCGGTCAGGGTGTAATAGACCGTGGCGGCCATGGCATAGACGTCCGTCCATGGGCCGGAGCTGCCCCGCTGGGTATACTGCTCAAAGGGGCTGAAGCCGCCCTTGGCGACCTGCATGGAGGACGCGCCATTGTTGACGCTCAAGTCCTTTGCCGCGCCCAAATCCAGAATCTTTACCTTGCCGTCCGGCGTCAGCATCAGGTTGTCCGGGCTGATGTCACGGTGGACAAGGCCAGCCTGATGCACCTGCTCCATGGCCTGAATGGCGGGAAGGAAAATGCCTTTTGCCTGTTCCCAAGGCAGCGGGCCGGTCTTTTCCAGCCGCGCTTTCAGCGTTTCGCCCTCCACGAAGTCCATGACGATGTAGGCTGTCTCGTTTTCCTGAAAAAGATCCCGCACCCGTACCACGTTGGGGATATCGTCCACTTTGGACATTTTTCGCGCTTCTTTCAGGAATATCTGTGTGCCGTTCTGTTTCGCCTGCTGGGACTGCACACTGGTGTACCACGTCAGTCCCCGGGAGCCGGGATTCCGGCTGACCTGACCGGAAGGGTAATATTCCTTGATGGCGACCTTCCGTTCCAGCGCGATATCCCAGCCGACATAGGTGATGCCGAAGCCGCCCTGCCCCAGCACCCGGCCGACCAGATATTTCCCCGCGAGGATCGTTCCCATGGGCAGGGCGTACTCGATTCCTTTGACGCTCCGCGGGTCGAAGCCGCAGTGGGGGCAGGGATAGCCCTGAATTTCCTCCATACAGCCAAAGCATTTGTTCAGTTCCATCTCACTCTCATGCTCCTCTTTGTTCCAGATTTCTGCTTCCTGTTTTACATGTTAACCGATAGATACCCATATGGCGGGACGGACACCGGCTTTCGGAGAGTTTACTGTACCGTCGTGATAGTCGATTATGGTGTCACTGTTTACACTGCACACGGCAAGGTTGTCATCTGCGGAGGTTCTGAGCCACCACCAGCATCCGCCGGTATCCTTGTTTTTGTATGTCCCCTGCTGTACCGCGTAATCCGTGGGATAGCAAAGCAGCGCGTCCTTATCGATATTCCCATTCGACTGAATGAACGCATCCACTTCTTCAAGACTCAAAAGAAATACATAGTCCGATGTTTCCCTGCCGGAATCGCATTTGATATAGGGATTCCTGTCCGGCAGGAGGGTTGTCCGTTCCATAATTGTTTTTTCATCCTCGGAAAAGGCGGAATCATAAAACGTGCCGTTCAGCCATTGCCGAATTGTGCTGGTGTCCCATGTGACATACTCATACTTCTTGTGAAAAGGCTGAGCGTCCAGCGCATAACGGCTCAGCAGCAGCGCCCTGTCCTCCTGAACGTCCAGCACCAGCCATTCAATCGCCTCGGCGCCGTTGCTGCGATTGCCATCCTGCTCGTAATGGCCAAAGCTGACGATATCATTCACGTTCACGGCCGGTTTCTTTGCCTGAGTTTCTTCGGGCACGGTAGATGCCGTTGGCTTCGTCGGGTTGGAGCTTGGAGCGGTTGGTTTCGTATACGCTATAGTCGGTTCAACATGGCTTACAGTGGGTTCCGCCTGTACTACGGTTTTGGTAGGCGCAGGCTGCGGCTCGGGCTTTGCTTTTACAAAAAGAGTTACCAATACCGCCGTCATCGCGCAAAGGGCGACAGCCAGACCAATCACCACAGCATTTGCTTTTTTCTGCGAACCGGAATGGTTTGCCCCCGGCCTGGATGCATGGGCGGATTTGGACTGGCACTGGCTCAGAAGCTCTGCCATGGTCTGCGTTCTTTCTCTGGCGTTGAGCTTCATTGCATTTTGCAGGGCCGCAATTACATGATTCGGAACGCCGCCGGTTTCCAGCAATGCCCAGTTTACGGGTTCTCCCTGCATACGATCTACAGCGGTGGGGGGAACGACGCCGGTCAGGCTGTGGTACATGGTTGCGGCCATGGCGTAAACATCCGTCCATGAGCCGGACCCGCCCTGCTGGGCGTACTGCTCCGGAGGGCTGAAGCCGCCTTTCACGACCATCGCCGAGGACGCACCTTTATTGATTGCCAGATCCTTTGCCGCGCCCAGATCGAGGATCATTACCCTGCCGTCCGGCGTCAGCATCAGATTGTCCGGGCTGATGTCACGGTGGACAAGACCGGCCTGATGTACCTGCTCCATGGCCTGAATGGCGGGGAGGAAAATGTCTTTCGCCTGCTTCCATGTCAGAGGGCCGGTCTTATCCAGCCGTGCTTTCAGCGTTTCGCCTTCCACGAAGTCCATGACGATATAGGCCGTCTCGTTTTCCTGAAAAATATCTCGCACCCGCACCACATTGGTGAGATTGTCCACTTTGGACATTTTTCGGGCCTCTTTCAGGAACATCTGCATACCGTTCTGCCTTGCCTGCCGGGACTGCTCGTTGGTATACCATGTCAAATCCCGGGAGCCGGGATTCCGGCTGACCTGACCGGAGGGGTAGTATTCCTTGATGGCGACCTTCCGCTCCATGGCAAGGTCCCAGCCGATATAGGTGATGCCGAAGCCGCCCTGCCCCAGCATTTTTCCTACGATGTATCTGCCGTTCAAAATCGCCCCATAGGGAAGCACATAATTGGGTGCGGCGGCCTGCGCGGGGTCAAAGCCGCACTGGGGGCAGGGGTAGCCCTGAATTTCCTCCATACAGCCAAAACAGCGGTCAAACTTCATGTTTCTCTCCTCTTTCAGTGGCCTGACGTTTGGTTCCGTGTTCCCGGTGATAACCACTATAATAAAATAATATCATCGCTTGATGATGTTGTCTACTGCCTATTTGGTAATTTTATTATAGCAAATTTATGAAATTTGTGGTTGCGCGGCACGCGACAATTTTGAAAAAATTTTGCCCGGCTCTGGGAGAAAGAGCCGGGCGGGGTGATTGTTAACGATTGCGGAATTCCTTAAGAATCTTGCTGTCGGAGCAGATGATATCGGGCAGATTGTCACAGCCATAGAACATATTGTCCATTTTCGTTACGGCGGAGGCATCAAAACCGGACAGATTCAGATTGGTCAGACTTGTACAGTAGCGGAACATATCGCTCATGTATGCCACGTTGGAGGTATCGAAACCGGTCAAATCCAAACTGGTCAGATCTTCACAGATGCAGAACATAGCGGCCATGTTCGTTACGTGGGAAGTATCGAAGCCCGATAAATCCAGACCGGTGAGACGTTCGCAGTTTGCAAACATGGCGGCCATATCTATCACGTTGGAGGTGTCGAAACTGGATACATCCAGACTGGTCAGATTCGCACAGTTTTGGAACATCACACGCATATCTGTCACGCTGGAAGTATCGAAGCCGGGTAAATCCAAACTGGTCAGACTCGCACAGTTTTGGAACATCATACGCATGTCTGTCACGCTGGAAGTATCGAAGCCGGATAAATCCAAATCGGTGAGACTGCTGCAACCGTTAAACATGCCTCTCATCCGTGTTACGTCGGAAGTGTCAAAGCAGTTCCCGAAATTGATTGTCTTCATATTTACAAAATCTTGAAACAACCAGGCTGCATCGGGGTTTGGCGCGATTGCGCCGTCAGCGGCCACGTACAGATTGCCGTTATCCATCCAGGCCAGCACGCTCCTGTCCCCGGCTTCTGACACGTCCCATGCACTGCTGGGGGCGTTTTGCAGTGAGCTTTGGAAGGTTAGGGTATTTACGTCTTTGCGCAAATACTGACTCTGCCCCCAAAACGGGGTAGCAGAGATGTCGTCTTCATAGACAAAGTCTGCAGCCGCCATGGTATGGACTTCCATGGGAATAGTAGGAACTGTTTCTGTCGGCGCCGGTTCCGTGGCGGCGGTCTGCACGGTTGGAGCTTTCACGGAGAAAGCGGGGGCGGACTTTTTCCCGCCGCTGCCGATGGAAATGGCGAGGGCTATCACCGCCACAGCTGCCGCAATGCCGGGTATTAACCATTTGGGAAGTGACCGCTTTGGTCCTGCGTCGGGCTGGGGCGGCGGAGTGGGCTGCGGCTCCGGCTTCGTCTCTGTGGGTTCCACTTTGGACGCTATCGGCTTGGGCGGGGCTGCTTTCGTCTCGACCGGCTTGGGCGGTTCCACTTCCGGAATAACTTTGGGCGGTTCCACTTTCGCTTCCCCCTGCGGGTGGGTGAGCATTTGCAGGAGCGTGTCCATGCTCTGCGGACGATCCTGCGGGCGCATACGCATACAGTCTGCCAGAATGCCGAACTGCGCCTGCGTCAGCAGCGGCTGACAGGCCAACGTATCGTCTATGGTGCGGTCTGTCGCGGGGGGCGGGAGAATGCCGGTGCAGCAATAATAGATGGTGGCAGCCATGGCGTAAATGTCCGTCCACGGGCCGACCTTTCCGCGCTCGCTGTACTGCTCAATGGGGCTGAATCCGTGCTTGGCCACCATCTGGGAGGACTGGACGCTGCCGTCATTTCCCTGAATGTCCAAATCCTTCGCCGCACCCAGATCCAGCAAAATCAGCTTGCCGTCAGGCCGCACCATGATGTTGTCCGGGCTGATGTCCCGGTGGATAATGCCGTGCTCATGGACTTCTGCCAGTGCCTGCATGATCGGGGTCATGAGTTTGACGCAGCTGTCAAAGTCCATGGGGCCGTTCTTCTGCAATTTTTTCAGGAGGGTCTCGCCCTCGATGAAGTCCATGACGATGTAGGCCGTTTCGTTCTGGATGAAAACCGATTTCACCCCCACGACGCCGGGAATGCCCCCAAGCTTTGCCATTTTCCGGGCTTCCTTCAGGAAACTGTCGAAGCCTTTCTGAGTGCCGGTTTTTCCCATCATGGCGCTGCTCCACACCACGGTGGAGTGTCCCTCCCGGCTGACCATACCGGTGCTCATGGGATAGTATTCTTTGATAGCGACCTTCTGCTCCAGCAGCAGGTCAAAGCCGATGTAGGTGATGCCAAAACCGCCCTGACCCAGCATTTCGCCCACGAGGTACTTTCCCTCCAGAATCGTTCCCGGTTTCAGGGCGAAGGTCTCCGCGTTCGCGCTGCCGTAGGCGCGTCCGCATTCCGGGCAGACGGTTTCTCCCGCCGTCAGCGGGTGCATACATTTCATGCATCTGCGTACTTCCATATTCCATTCCTCTTTCTTTCGGGGGCTTCCCCGCCGATTTTTGGAACCATTACGGTAAAATAATATCACCGTTTGATACCATTGTCTACTGCTTATTTGGCGATTTTAGTATAGCAGATTCCTTCAACTTATGGTCGCGCGGCGTGCGACAATTTTGAAAAAAGTTGTGTGCCGCGCACCTCACACCGGGGAGTTATGGTGTATGATGACCATAGTTCCACTGCCCCGTTATCGACGTGCGGAAATGCGCCGGTTTTTGATGACACCGGGTGTTTGCTGTGATACAATGGCAGTAATGATTGTTTTGGATATGTCCGAGAACGGAACGATCAACGGGTATCCGTGGGAGGATTTTCTCGACCAATACCGCAGCGCCTGAAAGGAATAACAGTTTTCGCCGCCGGGGCAAAATGCCCCGGCGGTATTTTGTTGGAAAAAGGACGGGCAATGGGGAATACAGTGGCAGTGGAGGTGGCGAACATGTTGGCAGCGGCCTGGCTGATGCTCAGTTCATTATTTTATTCACTGCAGTTGTCCTCGGGCAGCTTTCCCCGCCCGCTGACGGAGGAAGAGGAACGGTACTATCTGGATTTGGCAGGGAAGGGAGATCTGGAAGCGAGGAATGTTCTCATAGAACGGAATCTGCGGCTGGTGGCACATATTATGAAAAAATACTACGCACAAACCGCCGACCAGGAGGATTTGATTTCCATTGGGACGATTGGGCTGATCAAGGGGATCACGACATTCGATGCCAGCAAGGGGGCGAGACTTGCTACCTATGCTGCCCGGTGCGTAGAAAATGCTATACTATCGCAGCGGAACAATCGGCGATTGAGGTGGCGGAACGGGTGTCTTTTGAGGCAAAATGGCACCTGCTGGCGAGAGTGGGAGTCCGCTGCTATATTCTGATTTCCAATGTATCGGGTGCAGTAAAGGTAGCTCCGCTCCAGATTCTTCAATTTCCGGTGATACTGCCGCACAAGTTTCAGGACGCGGAGAAGTTCAATTTGCAGTTCTCGGACTTCTCAGAAATCACCGAAACAGCGGACAAGCTGCGCTGGCTTCGCTACCAGAAAGGACTGCGGCAGAGAAACGTTGCAGACTACGCCGGGATAGACCGGAGCACCTATGTCCACTATGAGGAATACGGCAAAGACCTCTATCCGCCGGAGCACATGGAGAAAATTGCGCAGCTTTTTGAAGTGTCGGTCGATACGCTTCTGGATGACTACAATCTATTTCTGAGGAATGGTCAGGGCAACCAGATCAAGGCGATCCGAACGAAACTGGGGCTGACGCAGAGGCAATATGCGGACAAGCTGGGCGTCAGCCTCGGTAATCTCAAGCATTGGGAGCAAAACCGCAAGCAGATTTTCAAATCCACATGGGAGAAGTATTTCAAACAGGGTCTTGAAAGCTGTGAATAATTCCGATAGAATTATTACAGAATCATTCAGGAGATACAGACCCATGATTATCAAATCTTCGACTGCACTGTGCAACGACTACAGCATGATCTCTGATCTGGCGCATGAAAAAGCCGAACAGCGTGAGGAAACCTTGAAGCTGCGCGCAAAGCTGGAAGCAGCAGAGGCCGCTCGGCTTTCCAGCGCACCTGCCTACACGTTGGAGGAATCCAGAAAACGGTTGGAGGTAATCTATCAGCGTGACTGACCTTGCGCTCAGCGGGAGCTTGAAGAAATCGCGCGGCTCTATATGAACCTTGTGGGGCCAAATTCAGCGAAAAACATATGAAAAACGAGCAGACCGGCTGTTGAGGCTGGCCTGCTCGTCTGCTATGTATTATTGCTGTGCTTTCAGATGCTTCACGGCGGCGTCTACCAGCTCCAGCTTCTGCTCCGTGGAGCAGGGCAGCTTTTGGATACAACGGACATTTCTCTGCCGTTTTTTAAGTATCGGAGAAGAAAAAATGTCCCCGCTTTCGAAAAAGCGGGGACATCACGATCTGCGGATATTGAGATTTGAGAGAACAGCAAGCACAGCCGCTGTCCGGACACACGGCGATTTTGGGATAATCCCAAACCCTTATGATTGATTGTTATTTTAGCCGTTTTTTTATTTCAATAACTGCTATGTCTTTGTCCAGCAATGTGGTCAGTTCATTAGTAGAAAGCCCTTCAATGTGGCCCAGCCGCGTATAGCTCCACGAATTGGAGCCGAAGAATATGACAAGCTGATTGCCGGAATATAAAACGATATCTCCCGGCTGCGTGGTCATCTGCGCATCGCTGCGGGAAAAGCTCTGCGGCAGACTGCCGACCTGCTCAAAGCCGCTGTAGCGCGAAGCAGAAATGTCTCATTTCAGGTATTCCTCAAAGAACGCTTTCAGTTTCTCAAATGGGATCACGTCCATCTGATCGTAAAGGTCGGTGTGGTTTGCACCGGGGATAATGAGCAATTCCTTGTTATCGCCGGTCAGCTTGCTGTACGCCGTCTCACTGAAATAACGGGAGTGCGCTTTCTCTCCGTGTACCAGCAGCACGGCAGAGCGAATCTCACTGCTGTACTGCAAGATCGGCATATTCAGGAACGACAGCGAGGAGGTCACGTTCCAGCCGTTGTTGGAGTTCAAGCTGCGGGGATGATAGCCTCGGGGTGTCTTATAGTAGGCGTAATAGTCCTTCACAAACTGCGGCGCGTCCTCCGGCAGCGGATCAACCACGCCGCCCGCCAGCGCATAGCTGCCGTTTTTATAGTCCTCGGTGCGCTGTGCATTCATTGCTTTTCGCTTCTCAAAGCGTGCCTGTTCAGAATCCTCGCTGTCAAAGTAGCCGTTGGCAGTCACACGAGTCATGTCGTACATGGTCATAGCAGCGGTAGCTTTGATGCGGGTGTCAATGGCTGCGGCGTTGATTGCCATACCGCCCCAGCCGCAGATACCGATGATACCGATGCGCTCCGGGTCAACATTCTCCTGCACGGAGAGGAAGTCCACCGCTGCGCAGAAATCCTCGGTGTTGATGTCCGGCGAAGCGACATAGCGGGGCATACCGCCGCTCTCGCCGGTGTAGGACGGGTCGAAGGCAATTGTCAAGAAGCCAAGCTCCGCCATTTTCTGCGCGTACAGGCCGGAGGACTGCTCCTTTACCGCGCCAAACGGACCGCTGACAGCAATAGCGGGCAACTTGCCCTCCGCGCCCTTCGGCGTGTACAGATCCGCCGCCAGTGTGATGCCGTAGCGGTTGTGAAAGGTCACCTTTTTGTGGTCTACCTTGTCGCTTTTCGGGAACACCTTATCCCATTCCTGCGTTAGATTCAGTTTTTCCATATTCAGACCTCCTTGCCTGTTGCCTTAAAATATACTGTGTTGTCCACGGCTTCCAACCATTCATTGGAGGTTTCATCTCCCGGAACCTCCACCGCCAGATGAGAGAACCAGCTATCCGGTGCAGCGCCGTGCCAGTGCTTGACGCCCACAGGGATATTTACTACATCGCCGGGGCGCAGCTCCTGTGCCGGTTTGCCCCATTCCTGATAGTAACCATGCCCGGCTACGCAGACAAGAATCTGTCCGCCGCCGCTTTTGGCGTGATGAATGTGCCAGTTGTTGCGGCAGCCCGGTTCAAAGGTCACATTGTAAATGCCAACCTGCTGCGTAGAAAGAGGTGCGAGATAGCTTTGGCCAATAAAATATTTCGCAAAGTCATCATTGGGTGCGCCGATGGGAAAGACCATTTCATTCTGATGCTTGGCTTTTGCGTCGGCAG
>ERZ1027089.751-NODE-751-length-14403-cov-6.111862_pt1 | contig 14403 bp, 8 predicted proteins | sample MGYA00519412_ERZ1027089 | MGnify/ENA primary metagenome ERZ1027089 (study PRJEB26926, sample SAMN06164433) | human gut metagenome | biome: ENVO:00009003; feature: ENVO:2100002; material: ENVO:00002003 | host: Homo sapiens | place: USA | collected 2012 ... | reverse complement strand
AGAACATGAATTGGAAAAAACATAAATTACCTGCTTTGTTGATGCTGATGATCGTAGTATATTCCTGTGCAAGCATGGGAACACCGGATGGAGGTCCTTATGATGAGGAACCGCCCAAGTTCGTCAGAAGTTCTCCCAAGCCATACGCAACAAACAACAAGGACAAGAAGATAGCCATTGAATTTGATGAGTTTATCAAACTGGAGAAAACATCAGAAAAAGTGGTGGTGTCTCCTCCTCAATTGGAACAACCTGATATCAAGGCAAGCGGCAGAAGAGTTTTGGTTAATCTCATGGATTCATTGAAACCCAATACTACCTATACCATTGATTTCTCGGATGCTATTGTAGATAATAATGAGGGTAATCCACTGGGTAATTATTCTTTTTCTTTTTCTACAGGGGAGACTATTGATACATTGGAAGTTTCCGGAACTGTGTTGGCGGCTGCTGACTTGGAACCAGTTAAAGGGATGATGGTGGGGTTGCATGTTGATTTGGATGATAGTGCTTTTGCCAAAAAACCGTTCGATCGTGTTTCTCGTACAGACAGTCGTGGGCGTTTCACTATTCGTGGTATAGCACCCGGCAAATATCATATTTTTGGTTTGATGGACGGTAATCAGAATTATTTATATGACTCTAAGACAGAGATGATTGCTTTTAGCGATTCTATTATTGTCCCTTCTATGGAAGCGGCCATGCGTCAGGATACATTGTGGAAAGATACGGTTACTATTGACACCATCAAAACGGTGGGCTATACCCGCTTTTTGCCGGATGATATTATTCTGAGAGCTTTTAAAGGGATAAACGACCGTCAATATCTGTCCAAGAGCGAGCGTGATAAAGAGAATCATTTTGTATTATCTTTCAGTGCGCCGGCTGATACGTTACCTACCTTGAAAGGATTGAACTTCGATGAGAAGGATGCGTTTATCATAGAAACGACTCCACGAAACGACTCAATTTGTTATTGGATTAAGGATTCGTTGGTTTATCAGATGGATACGCTGGAGGTTCAGTTGGATTATTTATATACGGATACACTAAACCGGTTGGTTCCCAAAACCGATACCATTTATCTGGCTAATAAACTGACAAGAGAGCAACGGGAAAAATTGCAGAAAAAAGCGAATGAGGAAAAGGAGAAGGAACGTAAAAAAAGGGAGAAAAAAGGAGATACCATCAGGGTGGAACCAACTAAATTCCTGACTATGAATGTCGATGCTCCGTCAGCATTCGATATATACAGGAATATCTATCTATCTTTTGAAGAACCTGTGGCAAGCATAGACACGGCGGCCATTCATATGGAAGTAAAGGTGGATAGTGTGTGGCAACCGGCTCCTTTCTTCTTTATGGCTGACTCGTTGATGCCACGTCAATATCAGATATTGGCAGATTGGCAACCGGAGCAGGAATATCAGTTGACTATTGATTCTTTGGCATTTACAGGAATCTATGGGCTGCATACAGATAAAGTCCAGCAAACGGTGAAGGTGAAGAAAATGGAAGAATACGGGACTATTTTATTGAATATAAAAGGGGCTGCTCCCAATGCTATTGCCGAATTATTGGATGCTAGTGGAAATGTATTGCGTCAGCAACCGGTGACGGTGGAAGGAACGGCGGACTTTTATTTCTTGAATCCGAGTACGAAATATTATATACGTTTGTTTAACGACCATAATAAAAACGGAGTTTGGGATACGGGAGATTATGGTAAGAAGATTCAGCCTGAAGAGGTTTTCTATTTCCCGAAAGTTTGGGAAATGAAAGCTAACTTTGAATTTGAAGAGAATTGGGATGTGAATGCTATTCCTATAGACAAGCAAAAGCTGGATGAAATAAAGAAACAAAAACCGGAAGAGACTAAAAAGGTACAAGATAGAAATAAAGAAAGAGCTAGAAAACTAGGCCGATGAAAAAAACTATTCTCATATTATTGTGCGGCTGGTTTGCCATTATGGCAACCAGGGCGCAATGTGCGGCACAAAACGAAGCTATCCAGGCAGGTGAAGAATTAGTGTACGATTTAAAGTTTAACTGGAAATTCATTTGGGTTGCTGCCGGACAGGCAAAAATGGACATGCAGGCTATTACCTATCAGGGGAAACCTTGTTTTCGTAGTAACTTGATTTCTGTCAGTAACAGACAAGTTGATTTCTTTTTTAAGATGCGTGATACATTGACTTGTATTACCAGCAGTCGTCTGGAACCTGTTTATTTTCGTAAAGGAGCCGAAGAGGGCGACCGCTATACGGTGGACGAAGTATGGTTCAGTTATAAAAACGGGAAATGTATTGCCGATCAGCGTCGTATGAGGAGGGAACGGGATACGGTGAAATCGAAAGACCAAAGTGATGAGTGTATTTTTGATATGCTGAGCATATTGATGAGGGCACGTTCATTTGATGTAAGTGACTATAAAGTCGGCGATAAAATATTGTTTGATATGGCTACAGGTACTAAAGTAGAGCAGCAAACATTGATTTATCGTGGCCGGAAGAATTTTAAGGCGGAGAATGGTGTGAAATACCGTTGTTTGGTCTTTTCCTTGGTAGAGTATAAAAAAGGAAAAGAAAAAGAGGTAATAACCTTTTATGTAACTGATGATAAAAACCATTTGCCGGTGCGTTTGGATTTATATTTGAATTTTGGTTCGGCAAAAGCATTTCTGAGAGAGATAAAGGGGAACCGTCATCCTCTAACTTCCATTATAGAAAAGTAGCGGTTTGTCTTGATATAGTAATACCGCCGGGCCTTGGCAGATGCCGGGTCGGCGGTTGTGTTGTTGTATATTCATTATGAATGGTATGTTATTCATCGAACAGTTTGGCCTGTCTGGAAATAAGTTTCAAGGTCTTTCCTTCATTTAATGCAGTAAGAATAGTTTCACCCCCTTTGTTCACTTTACATAAAGAGATTTTCGGTCCCATGATTTCGGTAATCCGTATTTCACCGATTTTGGTTTCTATATTATGTCCTTCCAGTATGCCATCTTCCACTACATCAAAGCGTAATCCTTCTTTGATAGGATCATCATATCCCAGGTTGATATAAATGGTTTTTGCCTTGTCTCTTTTGGTAGATACCACTTTCAGTATTGAACCGTATACTTTGAAGTGATTTTCTACAAAAAGTCCCATTTCGTATGGCACATTGATTAATGAATTCTCTAAAGCGCTATATTGGGTGGCATCTTTACCGGATGCTGAGCCTGTCTCTTCATAATTGCGTGTGCTGATAGTTACTCCGTCACTGGTCCGTATTAAATCAAGGCGCAGGGTGAATTTCTCTTTATAACTGTTCTCACGGCTGTGGTAACGTCTGTGAGAGCTTCCGTCATCGGTTGCTTCCCTTTGTATCAGGTTTCCTTTTAACAGGTACTCTGCTCTGAAGCGGCGTGCATCTTCCAGCGGGCTCAGACTGAGATCACTTCCAGCCGAAACGGCGTCCACTACATTGATGCGGTTGGTGTTGCGGATACCATCGATAAATGCGAGACGAATCAGGTTGATCGCCCTGTTGGGTATTTTGATCTCACTATTGAAGTCATCCACATAAATCGTATATTTTTGTCCGGATGCTTCTAAGGATATGACTGTCAAAATTATTAATAATAGGATATTACGTTTCATGGTTATACGAATTTGTAAGGTTTGTAATGTAGTTCTTTTACGAAAATACACAGTTCGCTGTTTATTTGCAAGTGAACTGCGTTAAAATAGATTTCGGGCATTGATTATTTATTGCCGGTGTTTATTTTTTCATGTTTAAGTATTTGGTATTGACAGATAATGATTATCTTGGTGCATAAATTAAAAGGTAGCTTGTATATGGGGAAGATTCAAGAGAATGATGCAAGGTTGCAGCAGCTTGTATCAATGGCACGCATAGGATGGTGGGAGGTGGACTTTGATGAAGGAGTTTACTATTGTTCTGAGTTTGTAGCCGATTTGTTAGGAATAGAAGGGAATAAGATTTCTGCTAAAGATTTCGCGAATCTGATTTGTGAGAATTATCGGGAGCGTATTTTGGAGGAATTTCGCTCTTTCCGGATGATGGAGATTTATGAGCAGGTTTTTCCGATACATTCCAAATATGGGATGATGTGGGTCAGTACCAAGGTCGGTGAGAAGCGTATTACCAAAGAAGGTCATGTCCGCGTCATGGGTATGTTGCAATGTATTTCCCGGCAACGGATGAATATGCAGGAGCAGACAGTAGACCGGTTGAATTCTTTATTATCTCGTTTGAACGGTATTTCCAAGTCATTGCTTGATTTTTTACATTCTGATGATATTACCTTGGTTATCAATAAGATTTTAAAGGAGGTATTGCGCCAATTTCAAGCAGATCGTACTTATATTCTTGAATTTGACAGGGAATTGCATACGGAAGTCTGTACCTATGAAATAGCAGTGGAGGGTATAAAAGAACGTAAGGTTTTATTGTCGGAATCTTCTATTGATTATGCCTCCTGGTGGACAGGACAGATATTGGCTGGTAATCCTATCATTCTTTTTACATTAAATTTGCTTCCTGATTCAGCCGGGGCGGATAAGCGTAGATTAGAGGAATATGGAGTGAAATCTACTATGGTGGTGCCTTTGAACTCAAAAGACGGAGTGTGGGGGTATATAGGGGTGGATATGGTGCGTGAACACCGAAATTGGTGCAATGAGGATTATCAATGGTTTGTCTCTTTGGGTAATATTATCAGTATTTGTATGGAATTGAGACGCTCTGAATCTGAAGCCCGGCTGGAAAAAGCTTATTTGCAGAATATTTATAAGAATCTTCCTGCTGGTATCGAGTTGTATGATAAGGATGGGTTTATGACAGATTTGAATGAGAAGGAGATGGAAATCTTCGGTCTCCGGCATAAGGAGGATGTGATAGGATTGAATTTATTTGATAATCCTTTGCTGCCGCAGGGGTTGAAAGATAAGTTGAAAGCAGGAGCACCTATTGATATGTCGTTTAATTATGATTTCGACCGTTTGGACGGCTATTATTCTACTTCTCGCACCGGTACTATCAGTTTGATCTCAAAATTCGCTCCACTTTATGATGCTTTGGGCAATCTGATAAATATATTGTTGATCAATATTGATAATACGGAAACAACAAATGCATATAGCAAAATACAGGACTTTGAGGAGTTTTTCACATTGATTGGTAACTATGCCAAAGTAGGATATGCCCATTTTAATGCCTTGAAATGTGATGGCTATGCTGTGAATAGCTGGTATCGGAATATAGGTGAGAAAGAAGGAACTCCATTGAATGAGATTATCAAAGTGCATTCTCATTTTCATCCGGATGACCGCAGGATGATGCTTCGCTTCTTTGATCAGGTATTGATACGGGAAGCCAGCCATCTGAGGCGTGATGTGCGTATATTACGTGAAGATGGCACGTATACATGGACAAGAGTCAATGTAATGGTACGCGATTTTCGTCCGGAAGACGGGATTATTGATATGGTTTGTGTCAATTATGACATAACTGAACTGAAAGAAACGGAGCGGAAGTTGATAGCGGCAAGAGATAAAGCGGAAGAGCTGGATCGTTTGAAATCCGCTTTTCTGGCTAATATGAGTCATGAGATCCGCACTCCGCTGAATGCTATAGTGGGGTTTTCCAGCCTTTTAACGGAAACGGAAGATATGAAGGACCGCAAGCAGTACATGGCTATTGTACAGGAGAATACGGAGTTGCTTCTTCAGCTTATTTCAGATATTCTTGATTTATCGAAGATGGAGTCGGGAGCTTTTGAATTTGTCAAGAGTGATACGGATGTCAATCTGCTTTGCAGTGAGATTATCCGTTCTTTACGCATGAAAGTGCCGGCCGGTGTGGAGCTGGTGTTTGAAGAATGCTTGCCCGGATGTCATGTATGGGCAGACAAGAATCGTTTGAATCAAGTCATTTCCAATTTCATTAATAACGCTTTGAAGTTCACTTTTTCGGGCAGCATAACGTTAGGATATTATAGGCAGACAGATGGGTATCTGCGATTTTATGTTCGTGATACAGGAATGGGAATCCCAAGGAATAAGATAAAAACAGTATTTGACCGTTTTGTGAAACTGAACAGTTTTGTTCATGGTACGGGACTTGGCTTGTCTATTTGTAAGAGTCTGGTGGAACAGATGGGTGGAACTATCGGTGTGGAGTCAGAAGAAGGAGAAGGCTCTTGCTTTTGGTTTACTTATCCTTATCAGGAAATGGCTGGTAGTATTCTGGTACCGTAGAGGGGTTTGATTAATAAAGGTTTATAGCTGTAGGGGTGAATTGAGTTCATCCGGATACATTGATTTTGTGGTATCGGGTGGGAGCATTTCACCCCTACAGTGAACCGGGATTATATGTTAGTCTAGTTTCTTCATGGCGCTGTGTACGGAACCTGCCCAATAATTGCGTAGTCCGAAACCGCGTGCTTTGCCGTTAGTCGGTGCGCTATACAGTATCTCACGGGTTTTCGTGTTGAAGAATACAATTTGATAGGTCGCTCTTGCATCTGCCTTGTTTAAAAGCATGGCAATCATAATCAATCCTGTTTTTTCTTCTTGAGAGAGGATGGGAAGTGTCTTGATGACTTCTTCTATCTGTTTTTCATCCAGGGTGTATCCGCTGTTGGTCGTCATGATCTCATCGGGATTGATGGTCTTGTTGGCATCGTTTACTGCCTCCAATGAGGTTACTTCTACATTGACACCCAGTCTTTTGCCAATATCATACTTCTTCGGCTCAGTGATGAAAAGCTTGTTGATGTCATCAAAAGTATATTTGAACTGCATGGGGCCTTCTTTTGCTCCGTACACTTTGGCACGGGTAAAGTCTATGCCATAAAATGTCACAGAAGAGATATCTTTCAATGCGTCTTTGTTTTGTCCGAAGCAAGCCATGCTGCTTACAAGGAATAATAAAACGAGTAACTGTTTCATATTAGTTCTTTTTTAAGTGTTGTTTTGCTGCTGCCAAAGGTAGAAAAATATTATCTCAAATCAATAAATTTAACTATTTTTCGACTCATGGGCGGCATTTGTATTTTCGCGATATACTCTGCCGATTCAAAATTGATACTCGGAGCCACCCGTACTTTGGAACGGAACAGGTCTTTGATTTCTTTAGCGAAGGCTTCGCTGCGGTTTTCACTTCCGATACGGATCAGTATTTCATCCGTTCCCAGTTCATTGGTATAAACCTCTACAATGTAATTCTTGATATGGGGGATGTTATCCAGAATATCGAATAAAGCGGGTGGGTAAAGGGTCGTACCTTTATATTTTATCATTTGTCCTTTACGGCCCAGTATGGAGCTGAGACGGATGGTGTTACGTCCGCAGGCACAAGGTTCGGTATAATGGTAACAGATATCTCCGGTCTTGAAGCGGAGCAGCGGCATTCCTCTTACTCCCAAAGTCGTAATGGTCACTTCGCCTGCTTCCCCTTCTTTTACAGGTTGGTTGTTATCATCCAGAAACTCTACGATAATCAGTTCCGGCTGGAGGTGGCCACCGTGAAATTCATTACATTCGGTAAACGAGGATTGCATTTCGGTAGATGCGTAGGTGGAGTAAAGTTGCAGGGAATCCCATTTCTCGTGTATCCGTTTACCCAGTGTGTTCAGGGTGAAATCGGGATTGCGGAGTGCTTCGCCTATGCATACACATTTCTGCATGGAGCAGTGATGGTAATCAATATGGTTCTTTTCGGCAAATTCAATCAGTTTGATCAGAAAGGAAGGGACTACCATGCCGCAAGTGGGATGGATGCGCCGGATAGTGTCCCATTGCAGTTCGGGGATACCGTTTCCCACGCGGGCTACCCCCATGCCCAGCTCACGGGCTCCCATATAGTAGGCGAGGCCCGCCATGAAACGTCTGTCTATGGTGGTCATCAGTTGTAGTATATCCTGTCTGCTGCATCCGGTGGTGGTGAATGACAGATATTCGTTGTAGGCCAGCCGGTCAAGGTCCTCGGAAGTCAATACGAAAGTGACGGGGTCGCCCAAGGTTCCCGAAGTGGTGACATAGTCAATAATTTCATCGCGGCTCACGCAAATAAAATCTTCATTATGAAGTTGCAGGTCTGTCTTGGTCGTGACAGGTATTTGTTGCAAGTCTTCTATGGTTTTTATCTGTTGTATATCGATGTGATGTGCTTGGAACAGACGTTGGTAGAATCGTGAATGATTCTGCAAATAAAGCAGTTCCTCAGCCAGCCGGCTTTCCTGATAGGCTTTGATTTCTTCAGGGGAGCGGAATTGTATTTCCGGATTCTTATTCATTTTAGTTGTTTATTTTATGTTCTATACGTTCTGATTCACTTCGCTTGGGGATAGGAAGCAAGAGTGCTTTCTTCCAATTGCGCAGGGCTTTGTCCTGCTGTCCTGTGGCATGATAGTAATCTCCCAGCAACTCGTACACATAAAAGAAATGAGGGTTGGCATGTTGGAAGGCATGCAGGGTCTGTTCGTCCAGCCGTTCTTTCTTTTTAATCTGCTTCCGTAGTACAGGAGCCAGTCTTTTGTAAGTCATCAGCTGTTGGTATTCCTGTTGTTGCAGGAAGGAGTCCGCAGGCACTGTCAGGTTTTCGGTATAGATTTCATGGTTGAAATCGATGGAGTCGCTGAAAATCCTGTTCAGGTCGTATGCCACGTACTTGCCGCATTGCCAGGGAGCGGTGGATACCCACATCCGTTTTTTCTCGGGTTGGAAAATGACGGAGTGATGGGCGATGAACTGGTTGATGGCCATTTCATTGGCAAGGCCCAGTTCCGCTTCTCCCACTCCTTTCCGGTTGCGTAGGATAGAGGCGGCTTTGGGGGCATCTATCGGTGCGTTTTCTTTCAGCAGTTCCTGCAAGCGGGCAAAGCGGTAGGGGCTGTCCGAAGTTTCTATGTTTTCCAGGTTCCGTTTGTCATGGCCGAAGGTTTCTGACTGGTAGTGGTTGGTACAGATGATCTGCTGCCCGTTTCCTGTGAATAAGGCTATTTTCTCCGGCGATTTCTCGATAATTGCGGCTCTGCCGTCCTTGGCCGAACCCACCAGTATGGACTCCGAAACAAATGTTTTCCGTTTCCGGGCGATAGCGTATGCTTCCTCAATGGTAGAAGCATATTGCAATATTTCCCTGGTCAGAATGGAAATAGGGGTGGCGGATGCGGCAGGCAGATCCGATTTGGCGGCATTGATGGTGACAGTCAGCCCCGTTTCATTCATGCCGGAAAGGACACCGGTCATTCCGGCCCATCCCACGGATGCGAAGCGATATCCGTTTTCGGGTTGGTAAAACGAAACGAGCTTGTTGCGTGCAAAGGCGTCACCCATGTAGAAATCGAAATTACGGCCGATGATAAGGGAGGAGTCAGCGCTGTTTTCACCCCAACAGGCAAAGGAACTGCATCCTACCAGCATATAGTCCTGCATGGCATGTCCCAAATCGTGGGCGGAGTGGTAATTCAACTGACGCTCGTAAGGAGTGCCGATAAAATCATATTCGTGGGTACAGGAGAGTGAGATGCCATAAATCTCATCCCGAAACTCTTCCGGCACATTCTTTCCCAGATTCCGGTTGAAAAGGACAATGAAGAAGCGGAGGAATTTAAGATAACTTTCAGAGGGAACTATCTCTTTTATCTGGTCCACAAATACTTTTTCTTGAAAATAAAGCAAATCGGAAGTCAGCTTGCCTATGGCTTCGCCCCTTTCGTAGGCAGGTCCGCTTACTTTCAGCTCCCAAAGTCCGCTCTCACTGTGCCGCAGGTAGTTTCCGCCATACTGCCGGAGGCTGTCTTTCCGTATCACACGATCCGTTTCAGGGGTAGACGCAAATTGCGGAGTCATCATATCGGCAGATAAATAGAGATAGCCGATTCCTGTCAGGATCACCGCTATCAGCGTCAACAGGACAGCTGCCCCGTACTTTATGGTTTTCTTCAGAATCTTATGCATTGCCTACTTTCTTTGCTAAATATTCCTGACCTACAAATTCCGAACAAGTGAGCATGGCTGTCAGCGTCACGCCCAAAGCGCCGTGTACATTCAGATTCTGCCCTGTGAGGAACAGATTCTTCAGTTTGGTGCGTGTAGACACAAAACTGATTTGCGGATATTGGTAATTCTTGACAATGCCGTATGCCGAACCGTCTATGGTTCCGGTATAGTCCCGATAGCTCAGCGGAGTCGTGGTATGGATCTTTTCAATGCAATGATTCCAGTGAAATCCGAACCGCCTCAGGAACTGCAAGATCTGTTCCGTCTTTTCTTCTTTGAACTGGCGGTATGCCTCGCCACGGTGTTCGGGGGTCGTATCCGTCCATTTGCTGACCTCATCCATATACATGGGGGTCAGTATGGAAACCACCTCTGTGAATTTGCTGTTGCCGCGGGGTACTTGCATGGAGATCATGCAACTGGGGGTATTCCCTTTGTGCATCTCTTTTTCATACCATACATCCTCATTGCCGTGCAGGTATATATTATGGTTCTGATAGGGGCAACAGTCTTTTTTCATCATCAGATTGAGCGTGAATATCCCGTAACTGTTTTCCAGTGACTTGATGCGAGACACAAAAGCCGGTTTGATGGAATGGTTCTTATCCAGCAGGGATAAGGTGAGTTGCGGATGCAGGTTGGATATGACGTAGGTACTTTCCAGTATCTCTTCATGGTTCACTTCCACTCCTTGTATGGTTTCATCCTTGACAAGGATACGGGTCACTTCTTTCCGGTTCAGCACCGTGCCGCCGTTGGCACGTATGATATGGATTAATTCCAGACTGACTTGCATACTTCCTTCCGTGAAACGATAGGCGCTCTCCAGATAAGAGTTGTTAATCATGGCGTGCTCATAGAAGGTGGATTTATTTTTGATCCCGCCATAGAGCAGGGAGGTTGCGGCAAGTACATTCTGTAAATCCCTGTTCGTGGTAACGGATGCTATCATCCCGGCTGCTGAGGTGGCAAAGAAATCCATGCCTTCTTGGGACAGGCGGCCTTTTTTCAGGTGGTCTGTGCTGATCAGGTTTCCCACCGATCGGATAGCTGCCACATACCGTTTTAAGTTCTCCCGTTCATGGGGGAATGAGTGGCACAGGGTTTCCATGAACCGTTCATGCCCCATGGCGTAATCATAGATAGCGTCTTTATAATAAATCCGGTCGAACACTTCTTCATCCATCCGTTTGATGGATAACTTGTCCATGATACCGAAATAACGGAAATACTGATTCATGATTTGTCCTTCATCCAGACTGCCGATATAGTGAATGCCGGTATCCATCCGGTGCCCACCGCGTTGGTAAGTTTGGAAGCAGCCGCCAAACAATTCGTTTTTTTCCAGCACACAGACGTGGTAGCCCTCTTTGCTTAAGATGGCTCCGCATTCCAGACCGCCCAGTCCGCTGCCTATGATGATGATATCGTACTTACTCATGTTCCGGTTTGTTTTTTTGGAAGATATAAATCGTATTCGAGGTATATCTGTCATTAGGTAAAATCTCCAGCTGCATCCCACCTTCTTGCGCGATGCTCCTTATTTGCGCTTCGGATGTGAAACAAAGTTGTTCTGTCGTCTTGTTGAAACTGAAAATGCCGGTAGACAGCAGTTCCGTGAAACGGGTGAGGCGGTGTTTCCGGGTGTTGGCGGCATTGCCGTCCCGCACAATCAGCTTTCCTTCCGGGCGCAACTGCTCCATGCATCTGAGCAATAAGGTCCGCTGGTGCTCATAGTTCATATAATGCAGGATATCATTCAGTATGAATACGTCACTTTCCGGCAAAGGGTATTCCAATGCATTGGCGCATACAAATTGTAGGCGGGGAGTGCGGAGCCAGCCATACTGCGCCACGGCTATTTTGTCCTCATCATAATCTATCCCCGTTATTTCCCGTTCCTCGGAAAGTTGGGAAAGCATATAGCAAAGCGGTCCGAATCCGCAGCCGATATCAGTAATCTGTCCTTTGACGGGAACCAGCCGGTTGAATAACCGGTAGTTATCCTCCATTTTCACCTTGATGCGTATGTACCATTCCTCCACCGGTCCTTTATAGATATAGTTCTGTACCAGATTTTCGTAGAAGACGGGATTGTCCGTTGTGCTTTGTTTCCGACAGATACGGGCATATTCTTTTTTCATCCGCGCGGAGATGTTTTTGGTACGTTCCTGATAAGTGGTTCCGTACGTAGCATCGTTGGCTGGGATACGCGGTAGAATCTCTGTCAGCATGATGCCTTTCCGTACATTGAACGGCTGTGCCTTGGCTATGATCTTGCAGTTGCCGTAAAGGATGACCGGAATAATATCCAGTTGCAGTTTTTCCGACAGATAGAAAGCTCCTTTATGGAAACGCTTCATCCGTCCGTCGTAGGTACGTGTTCCTTCGGGGAAAATGGCGATGGAATATCCTTCTTTCACCTTTTGGCGCATCCGTTCCACGTAAAGCTCGTAACCGTCTCCTACGTAATAGAAATCGGCATAGCGGATAATGGCTCCGAAGAAAGGAGAGTGCCATACCCAGTGATTGGTAATCATGACCAGTTTGGGAGTCAGTGCCAGCAATACCAGTATGTCGATGAAAGACTGATGATTGGCTATCAGGATGGCAGGCTTTTTAAACGTTTCTCCTGTCCGGTTTATCTTTTCTTTATGTACAAATGTGGCTATATGGATCAGGCCTTTGCAGGTGACATGTATCAGTTGGCAAAGTACTTGTTTCTTATAGGCTTTGCGGATAGGAAGCAAGGTCATGACAGTTATCAGCAAGCGCAGGAACAGGCATCCGATAAAGAACAGCAGGAACAGGCCGCCGGTTCTTGCCAGTCCTGTCAATGTATAAGGAGGCAACCCTTTGGAAGCGGGTGCTGTGATGAAGAACCGGAAAAGGATGGGTTGCAGCGTGTAGGCTATCAGTACGACGGTAATCATTCCCAAAATGGAGATGAGGGAAATGGACTGCAATGCCGGATGGCGTGCGAAGACCAACGTACCCATACCTATCACGGTGGTGAAAGCGGAGAAGAAGATGGCTGTTTTGTGCGAGTTCAGCAACTGCCGTCCTGTGCGGTACTTATTCTGCAATCCGTCCATAATGAAGATGCTGAAATCATCCCCGATTCCAAAAATAAAGGTGGACAGAATGATGTTGATGATATTGAATTCAATACCCAGCATGCCCATTAATCCCACAATGATAATCCAGCTGACCAGCATCGGCAGGAAACTCATCAGAGTCAGTTCTATGCGTCCGTAGGAGATCCATAAGGCAAAGAAAATCAGAAAAGAGGAGATATAAAGAATCAGATAGAAATCCTGATTGACGGCTGATACCCATTGGTTGGCGAAATAGCCGCGGTCGAAGATAACCACCTTCTCTTTTGGTTGGAAAAGGGGGTACACCGCTTCCTTGTCGGTCTCGTTCATCCGTACCTGAGTAATCAGCATGGTCAGGGAATCGGCGGAAGTCTGCCATTCGTTCAGAAGCCGGGTAGTGATTTCATTCTGGTAGTCCAAAGGCTGGAACGGACGGTCGAGCCATTGGAAAAACGGCTCGAATGCATGTTCACGGAAATGATAACGGGCAGCCTCTATCCGGATGGTTTCGCGTAACCGGGCTTTCTTTTCCGGAGTCCAGTAGTTGTGCCATTGTTTCAACCGTGTTTCCTGCACCTCTTCCGGTATCAGAAACTGTCCGGCAGAGGCGTAATCTTTTATTTTTCCCTCTTCTTTCAGTTGGGAGAGCAGACGGTTCGTTTCGGCGTATTGTCCGGTAGCATCTCCCATATCTTTGCCTGTACTGACAAAGAGAACAGTCTTTTCTTTCTTGTCAAAGAGTTCGGCCAGCTTGTTTTCCGATTGTTTCAAGTGGGCAGGCTCATAGTTCAGACTCATCATATCCTCGTTGAAACGCACGTTCTGCGAGGTGAAAAGACATATTAGGGTCAGCACGAGGATGCCCCCTACCAATCCTTTGTTCTTTTCGTATGGATAAGCGTTCAGTTTCTCAATAAAGCGTAGCACCGCCCCTTGTTTTACATGCGCCTGCCCTTTCAGGAAATGCGGCAGATAGACCAGGCAAAACAGCGTGGTTCCTATCAAGGCAAGCGAGGCGAACAGACCGAAATCCCGTAACAGGTTGGAACTGGTAAAGAGGAGGCCGAAAAAGGCGCCGATGGTAGTAAAACTGCCTACGGTAAGCGGATAGGCGATTTCTCTGATTAATTGTTGTACCGATGATACATGATTCTGATGCGCCAGCATGTGTATGGAGTAGCTCAAGGCAATGCCCATTACGGCGGAGCCCGCACCTACGGCAATGGCTGAAATGCCGCCTTTGATAAAGTAGATGAGGCATAAGGCGAATAAAGCTCCGAACAGCACCGGGG
>ERZ1027089.749-NODE-749-length-14420-cov-4.907483_pt1 | contig 14420 bp, 7 predicted proteins | sample MGYA00519412_ERZ1027089 | MGnify/ENA primary metagenome ERZ1027089 (study PRJEB26926, sample SAMN06164433) | human gut metagenome | biome: ENVO:00009003; feature: ENVO:2100002; material: ENVO:00002003 | host: Homo sapiens | place: USA | collected 2012 ... | reverse complement strand
TTATCCGCCTGCTGCGTCACCGTTTTTTCTTCCCCGACGACTGCTGCCATCGTAACCGGCGTCACTTTTTTTCCGGATGCTGCCTGTGCCGTCATCGATATCGACAATCCGAGACAAAGGCACAACGCCAGACAGCAGATACGGGCGATCGCGCCGCCAAAAACCGTTTTTCTGATTTTTACACGTTTCTCCATAGTCATTCCCTACATTTCTTTCTAAGCAGCCATGCGACTATACTGTCCTGTCCGTGTGTGTGGAGCTACCGCGTCTGCAGAAATACCGCTTCCCGCTGTGCCTTTTCATCGTCCGGATACAAAGCAAGGTACTGATCCATCGCAAGCTTCGCTTTATCGTACTGCCCAAGGTATTCATACGCTACCAGTTCGTTGAACATCAGCGACTGCGTCGCCGTATTGCCCTCTACTTCCAGCCCCGCCTGGAACGCTGCAAGCGCCGCTTCATAATCGCCGCCCTTTAATTTGCAAAGTCCGAGCTGATTGTACAAAGACGCGTCCGGCGTTTTGTTCTGCAGGTAGGTGTTATAGACACTCGCCGCATAATTGTAGTCACCGAGCGCCTCATAGGTCTGACCGAGCAGGGACGCTGCTTCCGCACCGCCGTTTTCCTGCGCCTTTTCCAAAGAGGTACGGGCCTGCTCATAATCGCCCAGGTAGTAACTGATTCTGCCGAGATCGAAATCCGAAATCCGCTTCCTGTCGCCGTCCAGAACATTTTCCAGATAGGATTTTCCAAGATCGTCCTGTCCGTATTTGCTGCAGCTGCAGAAAATATCAATCCGGATGTCGTAATCGTTCGGCGCAGCCTCAACCGCCTTATCAAAATCGGCTTTCGCAGCGTCCGTACTGCCCTGCTCCAGCTCCATGGTTCCTTTTAAGTACCAGGCGGTCTTTTCCCCGGGCTTCAGATCCGTGATTGCCTGATAAACATGGATCGCTTTGTCGACCTGTCCGTTCCGATAATAGGCGGTCGCCAGATAATAGTTGATGTCATAATCCATCGCATCCGGACGCGGGCTGCTCTGCCCCAGCGCCTTTTCAAAGCTCGCCGCTGCATTCTCATAATCCGTCATGCCCATGTAAGCCAGCCCCTGCCCTCTGTAAACCTGACGCATATCCTCTTTATTCAGGGCTGCCGCCTCGAAGCAAGTCAGCGCGCCCTCATAGTCCATCTGCTCCACCAGCGCAATTCCCTGCGAAAGATTATCCTCCTTCGCAGCACCGCAGCCGGTAAAGAGCGCGCACGCCAGAAGCGCCGTCGCAAACACAATGCAGATCTGTCTATCCTCTCTGTCTTTTTGTTTCTCTTTCTTCACGTTTCCTCCAGTCCGTACGCAAAGCCCTTGTATGCCGTTCTATTCCTGCACCAGAAGGATTTCATCCATGCGGACCCCGCTCTCGCCAAAGAACAGCGTCAGCTGGTTTTCCCCGCTTTCCGGGAAGCTTATCGTTACCGCACGCTCTATGATCTTGTTGTCGGTTCCGTTAAAGGTCGTCGTCTGCTGCAAGACGCCGTTGACAAAGATGGAAACCGGCAGCTGCGCAAACGGATTTTCCCCGGAATGCATTTTAAAAATCATCTGATAGCTGCCTGCTTTGGAGACGTCCAGCAGATACCCGGCGCGCACGCCCTTCTGGGTGCTCAGCTTTGTCAGGTCGAGCTTTGTCTCTTTTTCTACTTTCTGGCTTGCGATCAAATTTCCTGCCATCGCGTCCTTTGCCGGATTGTTAATTTCTTCACATACATCAAATTCCCGATCACAGAACCGGTTCATCACCGGAGAACGCATCAGAAAATGACAGATATTCTTTGCATTTCTGACCAGCTGTCCTCTTGTGAGCCGTCCATCTGCCAGGCCCTCCATCGTGTTGTCATTTGCAGAGTTCGAAGCAGAATCCGAAACAACCATGTAAACGTCGTTCTGGGCGCGCACCATCGGAATCGTATTGCTCTGGGAGCCTTCCTCGCCTTCCTCGTTCATCTTCGCCCACCAGTCGGTCATTACCACGCCCTGGTAGCCCCAGTCTTTCCGCAAAATCGTCGTCAGCAGGTCGTAGTTGCCTGCTGTCCAGATTCCGTTGATCGGTCCGTAGGTAGACATAATGCTGTAGGCATGTCCTTCTTTTACTGCGATTTCAAAGCCCTTTAAATAGATCTCGCGCAGCGCACGTTCGGAAACAACGCCGTTTGCATCGTGCCGCTTAAATTCCTGGTTATTTCCCGCAAAGTGTTTAATCGTTCCGGTCACACCATATTTTCCCATGCCCTTTAACTGAGCTGCAGCCATCGTACCTGCCACACAGGGGTCTTCCGAAAAATATTCAAAGTTTCTGCCGTTTAACGGATTGCGATGAATGTTCATGCCGGGCCCCAGCAGCGTGTCAATCTGATTCTTGCGCAGCTCCATTCCTTCCATCTCATAAAGCTGTTCCACCAGCTCCGGATTAAAGGTGCAGGCAAGCAGTGTGCCGTTTGGCAGGGAAAAGGCGATGGTTCCGCAGTCCATACGGATTCCGGAGGGTCCATCCGAGCAGCCCGCAACCGGGATTCCAAATGCCTTTAAGGAATCCGTCACACCGCCGAATGCAGATGCAATGCCAGGTGTTGCCTTCGGAGAGCACATGCCCTCTCCCCGGACCAGGCATGCCAGATCTTCGTCCGATAACTGGGATAAAAACTGTTCCAGCGTCACCTTTTTATCACAGACATCCGCTAACTTCCAGCCCTGATCGCCGATGCAGGCCTCTGCCTCCGGGCGTTCTGTCCGAATTCTTTCTGCCAGATCGACACTCCGCAGAGGCGCTGCCTGTTTTCCGATTTCCAGAACCGGCTCTCCGTCTATGCCCTTTTTGCCCGTTTCGACCGGAACCAGACGCTCATATGGCTGTACCGGTGCAAGCGCCTCTTCCAGTCTGGAAATGACGTACAGCTCGTCTAACTGCACCTCGCAAACCTTTTTCGCGCTGCGGACATCCGTTCCGACATAGATGCCATAAGCGCCCGCTTCCAGCACCCAACAGGATTTCTCCCCGGTTACGCCGCTGTCATCATAGGATGCACTCTTTTCCAGGGAAACGACGAGATTTACCTCCTCCCCCTCTCCTGGCGTAAGCAGCTGCGTCTTGTAAAAGCTGTTTAGATTCCGGACAGGCTTGCCAAGCTTTCCCTGAGGCGGGCAGACATACACCTGCACGACTTCTTTTCCGGCAGTCTTTCCGATGTTTTTAACCAAAACGGTAAGTTCTGCTTTCGTACCGTCCGTTCTTGTATTCAAAACCTCCACGGAAAAATCCGTATAAGACAGACCAAAGCCGAAGGGATAGCTTACTTTTTCCTTTGCAAAGGTTTCAAAATAACGGTAGCCAACGTAAATATCCTCTGCATACACATTGCATACAGCATCTCCAAAATTATCCGTAGACGGATAATCCGAAATATCTGCTGCGATCGTATCGCTCAGCTTACCGCACGGATTCACTGCGCCGGTCAGGATATCTGCCGCCGCGTGTCCGCCCTCCTGACCGCCCTGCCATACATACAAAACTGCCTGGGGCTGGTAGCGGTCCACCCATTTCATATCGATGATATTGCCGACGTTTAACACAACGGCAGTCCGTTTGAATGCGCTACAGACGGTTTTGATCAGCGCCTCCTCCTCTGCTGTCAGCAGATAGCTTCCCGGCTCTGCGCTGTTGTCCATGTCCTCGCCTGCTGTTCTGCCCAGCACAACAACAGCAAGGTCAGAGGATGCCGCCGCTTTCTGTGCAAGCGCCTCGCTGACCGGCATTTCCTTCTGGCTCCAGGGCTCCTGCGCCCAGCCTTCTCCCATATCAAAGGGATTTTCCCGGATCCAGTCCTGATAAACCGCTTCCAGCTCTTCGTTGACAGAAATATCCCTGCATTCCTTTAAGCTATCCAGGATATTTGTCACATAGGGAGCATTTACCATACCGCCCGATCCGGTTCCGCTCTTATAATAGGTAAAGGCAATCCGTCCAAACACGGAAACTGTCTCTCCTTTTCGGATCGGAAGTGCCTCCTTCTCATTTTTTAAAAGAACACATCCCTCTGCTGCCGTCTGTCTTGCCAGGGCAGCGTACTGATCGTAATTCAGTGTAAATCTCATAATGTTTTCCTCCTTTTTTTGGTTCCTGCATATGTAAAACAGAGTCCTGCTCCGCCTGCGGCGGTTTGCACAGACAGCACATCTGTCACATTGTTTTGCGCAGCCCTTTGGGATAATGATTTTTTAAAATCCCGCCTGCCAGCTTTCCCCAGCCGAGGCTGTATCCATCTACGCAGACCAGCTGCCAGCCCTTTTCCCCGTCTTTGGAAAGCGTCATGCCGTTGATCCACTGCCTTGCCTCCTGGCTGTCACCGGAAAGGTTGCAGCAATGCACTGCATCTTTTGGCGAAAGTGAAAGTGCCAGCGCATGTGCCGGTTCAAACCGCCCTTTTTTCATCGTGCCCAGATGCAGTCCCGGACGCAGCACCTTTAAGCCTTTTAAAGCCGGCATGTCCTTTGGCGCAAGATAAAGCTGGTCGCCGAACAATAAAAAGATTCCATCAAACTGCTTCTTCAGGTTTTCTCGTTCAAATTCTTTCCATGCAGCAAAATCCTTGGGCGCAATTCCTTTCTGGATTCCATACAGGCTGCGCGCCCGGTATCCCTCCGGCACTTCCCCTGTTTTTTCAAGCACCGCCAGAAAATGTCCTTCTCCATGCAGCTTATGGGGCCAGAGACGAATGGTCTTTTCCATTCCGTCCGGGACGGGATCGGTTCCCGCCCAGTCCGGTCTGCCCGGCTCCATACCGTCATAACGGTGCGTCTCTTTTATGGAAAATTCCGGATGCCGCAAAAGGAATCGTGCAACACTGCCTTCATCCTCCTGCAGCGCAAACGTACAGGTCGAATATACCAGCCTGCCGCCTTTTTTCAGCATTGCGGCAGCTTCGTCCAGCACGCTGTCCTGCCGCTTTGCACACAGCTCCACGTTTTCGGGACTCCATTCGCTGCAGGCTTCCTCGTGCTTTCGGAACATCCCCTCACCGGAGCAGGGGGCGTCCACCAAAATTTTATCGAAATATTCCGGGAAATAAGCGGACAGTCGCTCCGGGCTTTCGTTCGTCACAACTGCATTGGTCAGTCCCATCCGCTCCACATTTTCCGAAAGAATTTTTGCCCGCGCCGGATGGATCTCATTGCAGATTAAAATACCTTTTCCCTGCATCGCAGCACCGATCTGGGTGCTTTTCCCGCCGGGGGCAGCGCACAGATCCAGCACATAATCCCCCGGCTGTACGTCCAGATATCCGACAGGCGCCATCGCGCTCGCTTCCTGAATATAATAAACACCAGCCTCGTGATACGGGTGCTTGCCCGGTGTATCCTCTTCGCTGTAATAAAAACCGTTTTTCTCCCATGCAACCGGCGTCAGATGAAACGGCGATTTTTCCATAAATTCCTCCCGGTCCGTTTTGCGCGGATTGAGCCGCAGCGACTGATAATGACCGGATTCATAGCTCTGCAGAAATGCTTCGTATTCCTCTCCCAGCATTTCCTGCATGCGCGTCAAAAACGCGGACGGCAGATTCATAATATTCCTCACTTTAATTCATGATTTATCCTTATCATAAACCAGACGCGTAAACTGCGCAAGATTATTGTTTCCGTTCACCCGCTTCCTCTGTCTCCAAACCCGGTTCGTCCTCCGGCACTTCTTTCACCATGAATCGAATCATGTTTTCCTGAATTTTGTCCATCAGCTTTTCCATCCGCTTCTGTTCCTCGTCCGAAATACCTTCCATGCAGACGCTGTAGAGGTCTTTTTCCACGCGCAGCAGCTCTCCGGAAAGCTTCCTGCCTTCCTCTGTCAGGAGCAAGCGGTTCTTTTCTTTCTTTTCGCTGCTTTTTTCCTTTTTGTCCGCCGTGCGCTCTTTTTTCTCCGCTGTGCTTTCTATCCTGTCGGCGGGCTTTTCCTTTGCACTCTTTTCCTTAACCGGCTTTTCCGGCGCGATCAGCTTTTTGCGTTCCAGCTTCTGCATCGCAAGAAACAGCCTCGGCTGTCCGACTCCGGCGATTTCCCCGAGCCTGCGTGCGCTGTAGCAGGCGCTGCACTGGGCGAGGGCACACAGCAAAAGCGCCTCATCCAACGTCAGCATATTTTTCTGCGCCGCCAGATCCAGCTCATATTCATACAGCCTGCGGAACCGGTACTGCCCGATCACTGCGCCGTTTCCTTCCACTTCTTCCCGGGTAATCCGCCTGCGCTCTTCCCCCAGCTTCTTGCTTCCCGGAAGCACGCCGCCGTCCTTTGCCGCAGCCCATAAAAAGCTGTAGACCTGCAGCCGGATATCGGCATAATCCTTATCCTCGTAAACGTCTTTATAAAACTCGTTATAATACTCGAAAATGTTGCTCTTCATCCGCACCGTATTCGTGATGCTCGCTCCCTGGCTGACCAGGCTGCCGCGGCGCTTCAGATAATAATAAATCGGCACCTGCAGGGCAAAAAAGCTCTCCGCATGGCGGATATATTCCAGATTAAACAAAAAGTCCTCACACCAGCTGATGGAGGTATCCATCCGGATATGATATTCTTCGATGATGCTCCTGCGGTACATTTTGTTCCAGAGTACGCCGTAATAAAAATCCGCCGGATTTTCAATCATATAGGAAGCAAACTCCTGACGGCTCATCACCTTGTCCTCTTCGATGTCGCCCTTCTGCGCCAGCCTTTCCCCGGAAACCCGGTAAAAGTCGGAAATGACCATGTCGCAGTTATATTCCTCCATCGAACGCACCAGAAGCCTTGTCGCCTCCGGCACGATCCAGTCGTCGCTGTCCAAAAACTGAAGAAACGTTCCCCGCGCCAGCTCCAGTGCCTGATTTCTCGTATCCGACACGCCGGTATTTTCTTTATGGACCACACGTACCCGGCCATCCTGCTGTGCATAGGCATCGCAGATTTCGCCGGATGCATCCTTACTGCCATCATCCATCAAAAGCAGCTCAAAGTCGCGGTAATCCTGACTTAAAATGCTGTCCACACAGCGTTTCAAATATTCCTGTGCATTGTATACAGGAACAATAATGCTTACCTTCGGTTCCATACTTCCTCCTGTTTTGAATTGGTTTCCTCTGTTTTCAGATATTTCTGCTCCATATCTTTTATCCGTCTGCTGCACGGTTCATGCAGATTTTCCGGTATTCCCGCGGGGATATCTGCATCCGCCGCTTAAAAATCTGATTAAAAAATTTTATGTCTTCATAGCCGACTCTGCGAGCGATCTCCACCACCCTCAGATCACTGTCTTCCAACAGTTCGCAGCTTTTTTCGATGCGGACATTCTGGACATATTCGCGCAGCGTCACCCCGGTTTCCTGCTTAAACCGCCTGCTGATATAGGCAACGCTGTAATGCTTCTGCTCACAGAATGTTCCCAGCGTCAGGCTGTCCTGATAGTTCCCGTTTACATATTCCAGCACCTCCTGCACAGACGTACTGTAGGGGCGCTCGTTTTCCGGTTCGATCAGCCCGCGCAGCGTCAGAAGCAGGATTTCCAGAAGCTTGAACCGAAGCAGCGGATAACATCCGACTTTTTGCTCCTGATATTCCAGAAGCATTTCCTGCATCAGCTGCCCTACCTGTCCATCCCGGTCGTGAAACACTCTGGCAAACTTCGCCTGCCCAAGTGACATCCGGTAATATTTTAACAGACAGCCCTGCAACAGCTGGGAAAAACTCCGGCAGCCCTGCAGTGTTTCATCCACCGTCTCCGGCAGAAACAGACAGTTGATCAGCGTCAGATTTTTACAGTTCTGAAATCCATGGAGACAGCCGTAATCCACAAAAAAATAATCGCCTGCAGAAATGGTTTTCCCTTCGTTTTCCAGCGTATGCTCCGCTGTCCCACCCGTGATGTATGCCAGCTCAAAAAAATTATGGCCGTGCATTTCAAGATCCTCCTGACAAAACGGCATCATAATGAGTTTTTCCGCTTTCCTGTTCTGATAGAACTGGAATTCTGTAATCTCCCCTCGGAACATAAAGACAAGTTCACCCCCATTTTCAGTCAAAATCAGGTGCTTTTCTTTAGGCTACTATCTGTTATCATAAAAGTCAATACGAACCAAAACAAGGAGGGTATGTTTATGATTCCAAACGCAAAATGGATTCGTCCGGCACAGACAACAGGGGACGTCTGCCCGGTCTATTCCAAACAGTTTTCTCTTTTTTCTTCTCCCAATCAGTCGTTATCTTCTGTTGCGCACGCAACACTTTCTGTTACAGCAATGGGAGTTTATGAAGCATCTTTAAATGGAAAACGCATCGGCGATTTCGTCCTTGCTCCCGGCTGGACATCCTATCGCCACCGTCTGCAGGTGCAGACCTATGATGTTACCGAGCTCCTTTCTTCGGAAAACGAACTTTCCATCCTCGTCGGAAAAGGTTGGTACCGCAGTCCGCTTGCCTGGCCCGATGAAGCGCACCGTCAGCAAAAAGCACAGATTTCAGCCGGACTGATCGCACTTTTGACGATTACCTATACAGACGGCAACACGCAGCTTCTCCCGACCGGAGCAGACTGGTCGGCATATGAAAGCAATGTCCGTTTCAGTGAAATTTATGATGGCGAGACCTACGACGCGGCATTTGATCCGTCCTCTGCTCCAATTGCAATCGAGGAATTTGACGGTCCGTCCGATACGCTGATTGCCCAACAGGGCGAAAAAATTACCGAACAGGAGCGTATCGTGCCTGCGCGGATCTTCACTACGCCCGCCGGGGAAACTGTCATCGATTTCGGTCAGGAAATTACCGGTTATGTCGAAGTTTCTTTAGACGCCCACGCAGGCGACTGTGTTGAGCTTTCCCATGCGGAAGTTCTTGACAAACACGGAAACTTTTATACAGAAAACTATCGCGCTGCCAAAGCGAAATTTTTATATTTCTGTAAAGAAGGATTCCAGACCTGGCATCCGAAGCTGACCTTCTTCGGCTTCCGGTATATCCGGATCGACCACTTTCCCTGCGGGGCGGATGCCGTCCGTCCGGACAATTTTACCGCGGTCGTCGTCTGCTCCGACCTGCAACGCACCGGTTTTCTTTCCAGTTCAAATCCGCTGTTAAATAAGCTGTTCGACAATATCATCTGGGGACAGAAAGGCAACTTTGTCGATGTCCCGACCGACTGCCCGCAGCGCGATGAACGTCTCGGCTGGACAGGCGATGCGCAGGTATTTATCCGTACCGCCTGCTACAATTTCGATACGGAAGCATTTTACCGCAAATGGCTTTCGGATCTTGCCGCAGACCAGTATCCGGACGGTCATGTAGACCACGTCATTCCTGCCATACTCGAAAATCAAAAGACCAGCGCAGCCTGGGGCGACGCAGCCTGTGTCTGCCCGTGGGAACTTTATCTGGCATTCGGCGATGCAAACATTCTGCGCAGCCAGTTTAACAGTATGAAAAAATGGGTGGGCTATATCACCTCCTCCACCACGACCAAAAACCTCTGGACCGGAGGAGAACACTACGGCGACTGGCTCGGTCTGGATGCACCGTCCGGCAGCTACAAAGGTTCTTCTGACGAAGACTTAATCGCTTCTGCTTTTTATGCGCATTCCACGGAGCTGGTCATGAAAGCCGGTAACGTGCTTGGCGAAGATGTTTCGGAATATGAGACGCTCTATAAAAATATCGTTGCCGCTTTCCAGGAAACCTGGCCGGTTTACCACACGCAGACCGAATGCATCCTCGCCGCCCATTTCCACCTGGCAAAAGACTGTCAGGCTGCAGCAGATCAGCTTGCAAAGCTCGTTACAGACGCCGGTGTGCAGTTAAAAACCGGCTTTGTCGGAACGCCTTACCTGCTCCATGTACTTTCAGACTACGGCTATGTCTCCCTCGCCTGGTCACTTTTGCTGCGGGAAAACTATCCTTCCTGGCTTTATCCGATCACAAAAGGCGCAACGACTATCTGGGAGCACTGGGACGGTATTATGGAAAACGGCGATTTCTGGCCCCGCGACATGAATTCCTATAATCATTACGCTTACGGCGCAGTCGCTGACTGGGTATATGGAAACGCCGCCGGAATCCGTCCGCTTGACGGCTATCCCGCCTATGAAAAGATTTCTGTCTCTCCGCTTCCCGACAAACGCCTCGGCTGGCTTTCCTGCTCCTATCGCTCCCGCCATGGTCTGATCCGTTCCGACTGGAAACTGCAGGGCGATCAATGGAGATACGAAATTGAAACGCCGGTTGATGCAGTCATCACGATTGCCGGGCAGAAACATGAAGTTGCTCCCGGAACGTGGATCTTCTTCAGTGCGGTAGAATAAACAGTGAAACTCGCAGTCTGCAGCTGCGTGCAAAAAATGCCCCGGGCTGACGATCGTGTCACCGCTGCCCGGGGCAATCTTGTACTCTATTCTACGCCTTCCAACAGCTCCAGATAATTTCCCTTGTCGATATGCATCATTGAGATCTGGTTTTTGTGGCGGCGGAAGCCATACACACAGTCCACGTTGCGGATCAGGGACTGTAAGCGTTCGTCAGGCACGCAGACAATCAGCTGAAGATCCATCTGCCGGGCATATTTTAAGCAGACTGCACTTCTCTCCTGATCCATTTTGGAAAAGGCCTCGTCCAGAAGCACCAGCTTAATTCGACTGTCGCGGTTGGTCTGCTGCATGTAAAGCATCGCAAAACCGGCAAGCAGTGCGACGTATTTCGGATTCTGACCCTCACCGCCGGAATCGCGGCCTGCCATGTCGTCCACGAAATTTTCACGGATCACGTTTCCGTCTGCATCCGTAACCTGCTCATACATGGAAAAGGACAGATAATTGCGGTAATCCGCATACTGCTCCATTTCCCGGCGGTGCTGCTCCAGCACCCGCTCATCGTCGTCCTTTACCGGCATGAACTTGTCTGTCAGCAGCCTGATCTTTGCTTCGTATTTCTGATAAAAGCTGTCCTCTCCAAGGGACAGCTGCCCCTCGAAGCCGTCATTGTCCAGGTTCTTGCTGTCTAACTCCGGTGCCATGAGCATGTCGTAAAACTGACCGTTTTCATTGTAGGCAGGCTCGATTTTAATCTGGTAAATACTATCAGAGAAGTTCGTCTTTTTCAACAGGCGGTTGATCTCCGCAGCGTGCCGCTTTGCCGCCTTAATGTCGCCGTGAATCGTTGCGATCACATTCTCCCGCAGGCTGCGGTAAATGAAATCGCATTGTTTTTCAAACTCGGTCCGATACTGGGGCTCAAAATCTGTCTCATACTGGGAAAGCAGCTGCTCATAACCCTCATTGGATTTCTCCGAGCCGGAAAATCCGCTGGAGGGATACTGCAGGATATAGGCGTTTCTTGCCCGGGACAGCTCTTCTGTCTGCTCCTGCTCCTTTTCACAAAGTACTTCTATCTCCGCATTTTTCTGGGCCCTGACCGCGCCGGAAGATCGTTTGGACAGCGCCTCCTGCACCATTGCGGTGATCTCCGGCTGCTGTGTATAACCGACAGACGCCTCCTTTAATGCTGCGTTTTTGGACTGCAGCTCCGTGCGGATGCGCTCCTGATTACCGGTCTGCTGTGCAATTTCATTCTGCATACCGGACATTCTCTTTTTCAGCTCGCTGCGTTTTTTGCGAAGCTCTGCTTCTTTTTCTTCCAGCTCCTTATATGCACCCATCCGCAGACTTTCGATGGTTGCTTTCGTCTCCTGTGTTTCCAAAAGCACGGCTTCCAGCTCCTGTGCTGCCCGAGAAAGGCTTTCCAGATACGCCGGCTCTTCTTTCAGGCTCTCCATCTCCCGGACCGCCTTCAGACCGTCCGCCATGCGCTTTGCTTCTTCCAGCTCTTTTTTCAGACGCTGCGCATCTACTTCATAGTCCTGCTGCCGTGCGCGGGAAACCTTGCTTCCGATGCACGCGCCGACGGTATAATCCCGTTTTTTCAGATGCCGGAAAATAAAATTACTGTAGGAATAACAATCCGGCGTCACACCGTCTTTGGCGCTTCGCAGCTCCTCCACCGTGCGGCATTTCATAATCCGTCCCAGATAGCGTTTTAAGCAGCTGTCTGCAAAGGGCTCGACCGCCCGCACAGCCTCGTATAACGAACCCTCCTCCGCCCTCGGATTGCTCTTTGTGACCGCCTCAGAATGAATCAGATCGATTTCCTCAAACTGTCCCATCTCCCGGAAGGCTTTTGCTGCATCCGCCGCGACCTTCGGCTCTGTAATCAGGCTCAGCTTCAGACGTCCCAGACGTCCTTCTACCGCATTTTTCCATTCCTCATCCTCAACATCGAACAGGTCTGCAAAAATCCACACCTTGATTGTTCTTCCATACAGTGCGGAAAGCTTCTGCTCCAGGGCAGCCCGGGCCTTTGACAGCACCTCCGGATAGGATTTGCGGTTGTTTTTCATATCGTCCAGAAGCTTTTGCTTTTCCTTCAGATCTTTGGACAGCTGCCGCTCCTGCTCGTGATAGGTTTCGTACTCTTCCTCGATATTCCGGCGTTCCTCTTCCAGACGGTTGCGCAGCTCCAGACACTGCGCCTGTGTCACCGGTCCGGTGCAAAATGCGCCAATCAAATTCAGCAGCCGGTTGCTGATATAGTCCGCAACGATCTCGTCGCTCTCCCATCGCCGCAGTCCCTGCAGGATTTTGCGCCACTGTGCCGCGTTATCCGCCAGCATCCGGCTTCTTTTTTCCAGCTCTTCCAGACGCTCCTGACGGTTGCCAAGGTCGCTGCTCTTTAAGTCCGCACTGACAAGGATCAGCTCGTTTTCCAGCTGGGCAGACAGGGCTTCCAGCTCTTCTTCCTGCTGCCGAAGCTCCCGCAAACGCTCCTGTGTCCGATCCTGATCCTGTAAAAGGGCGTCGATCCGGTTCTTCAAATCCTCAATGTCGATACAGCGGATCACCGCCTGCTGCTTTACGATATCTGCGCGTGTCATCGTCAGCTTTTGTCCGGTTTCCCGCACCTTTTTAAGCATTCCGATCTTGTTTTCCAGCACGTCGATCTTTTCTTTGATGTCCCGGTAAGCGCCCAGCTGTTCGCTGATCGTTTCAATGGTGTCTCCCTCGCTTTTTGGGAACATGTAATCCCGGATAAACTGTCCCGTCCCGTTGGACATTTTCAGCGCGATCGCACTTTTTTCCATGGTCATAAAACGATTCCCGTCAATGTAGCCGAGGATCTGGTCATACAGCGTGCTGATATACGCCTCCCGGGACGGATAAATGCGGTTTAACTCTGCCCTGCCGCCCTTTGCCGTCTCCTTCATCCGCGTCTCTGTCAGTGCCCGGATCTCCTGGTTCGAATAAGGATAGCCCTCTGCCGTCAGATACCCGCCCTCCGGCATTTTTCCGAGATGACTGAAATAAACGAACTTTCGTATTTCAGAATCGTTTTTCCGTACTTCAAAAGCAATTCCCATGCAGACATACTGCTTTGTCCCGGTATCCTGCAGCTCCAGGACGATCTGGGAGCAGAAATCCTGTCCTTCGCGGTTTGCCGTGCCGTCCTTTTGTTCACCGCGCAGATAGCTCAACACGCTTCGTCTGTTTTTGGCGTCGTCCGCCGCTTTATTTAAAAAACTCGGAGAAAAGCTGCCGTATAAAATCACCTGGATCGCATCCATGACCGTGGATTTTCCCGAGCCGCTCTTGCCGGAAAACAGGTTCACATATTCGTGAAATTCCAGAATTTTATGGTTGATTCCGCCCCAGTTATTCAGACACATCCGGGTAAAGATCTTCTTCGCCTGTTTCACGTTCCTCTTCTCCTTCCGTCGTTTTTTCTTCTGCGTCATCCCGATAACGCTGTACCAGCTCGTTGATCGCCAAGGACGAGCAGAAAATATTCACCGTACTGTAAATATAGATCGGCGTATCGTCTTCTACGTCCCTCACCGCTCCCGGCACGTCGATGATCTGATGAAGCCGCATCAGATAAAGAGAAGCTTTCCATTCATCTGCCTTCAATTTTCTTACGATCAGGTTCGTATTCTTTCCGTATTCGCGCATTTCTTTCAGCGTTGTCACAGGAGCGTTTAACCCTTCTCCCATAATTTTATCTTTATAGATCAGTTTTATGATAAGAAGGATCACCGTTTCTGTCATATTCAGTTTTTCCCTTGCAGCTCCGTCGCCTGTCAAACAGAAAATATGCTCTTGTGCATCATGCGTAAGCTCACATCCAAGTACCGAAAGATAGTCTTCTATAAAATGTCTGTGCCGGACACAGATTTCATACTGTACATTATCTTTCGGCACAAGTGTTGCCGGATCATATTTCACCTGCAAAATACATGTCTGGCGAAACAACGCCTGTATCGTCTTTTTTATCTGTTCCCCTTCTGTGATAGAAATACTTTCCAAATAC
>ERZ1027089.740-NODE-740-length-14547-cov-6.057342_pt1 | contig 14547 bp, 9 predicted proteins | sample MGYA00519412_ERZ1027089 | MGnify/ENA primary metagenome ERZ1027089 (study PRJEB26926, sample SAMN06164433) | human gut metagenome | biome: ENVO:00009003; feature: ENVO:2100002; material: ENVO:00002003 | host: Homo sapiens | place: USA | collected 2012 ... | reverse complement strand
GATGTAGAGAGGTCTCGTGGGCTCGGAGATGTGTATAAGAGACAGGTTATATAAAGTGAGGGACATCAAAAAGATGTTAGCATTCTATATGTCACTCATCGACAATGATGACGACAGAGCAAAATTTGAAATACTGTATAGCAAATACAGAAAAAGAATGGTGTATACAGCTTTTTCTGTTTTAGGAAACGATGAAGATGCAGAAGACGCTGTGCATGATACATTCATAAGAATTGCACGCAATATGCGGTCTATAGGAGATCCGGATTCCGTCGAAGCATTATCCTATGTGTTAAAAGCAACAAAAAATACCGCAATCAATCTTTCCCAAAAGAATGCCACAAGGAATAAGCATATTCAGTTTGAAGATGTTGAGAATATATCGGATGGGCAGTTTTTTGAGGAACTGCGTATACAGGAAAACTACGAAGAAGTTGTTGAAGCCATTCGAAGTCTTAACGATACATACAGAGATGTGTTGTTTTATTATTTTGTTGAGGGCATGAAAGCAAAAGATGTTGCTGACTTGCTGGACAGAAACAAATCCACAATACAGCAGCAAATTATACGAGGCAAGAAAAAGCTGCTTGAAATACTGGAAAACGATTTGAGGGATTAATTTGGAAAACGCAAAAGAACTGTTTATCAAAGCATTTATGGAAGCCGAAAGGCTTGACAATGCCGACCTTCCGAATGAAGATAACATACAATGGGATTTCTCGGAGAAATTCGAAAAATCAATGGATAAACTTATCCGAAAGAATAATCGTATACAACTTTCAACAAGAAGAACGGTTACAAAAAGTCTAATTGCGGCAATCATTGCAATTATGGTTTTGTTTACAGGCTTAATGAGTGTTGCGGCAACAAGGGAACCAATTATAGAATTTGTGAAAAAGGTCTTTCCGCAGTTTAATGAAATAACCTTGAGCGAAAATTCGGATCCGCCTATTGATATGATAGAAACGGAATACACACTTACTGATTTGCCTGAAGGCTTTGAGCTTGAGATATATCAAAAAGATGATTACAGCGTTTTTTCAGTTTGGAAGAACGATACAGGAGAAGAAATTGCATTCTCGCAAAATATTCTGGACACAACCTTCACTGTCGACAATGAACACAATTACAAAGAAATTTATATTAATGGGTACAAGGCGTATTTCATCGAAGACGAAGTTAGCATTTTTTTGAAATGGACAGACGGACATTATTGGTTTACAATTAACGCACCTATAAGCTACAAAGACAGCATAGTAAACATATCTGAAAATATTTCTGAAAAAAATTGAATTCGTTGTCATAAAAACCTCCTTTTAAACTGTTGTATGTATTGAAGGCAAAATACAATTTGAAAGGAGGGATTTTTTATGAAGAGATTGACAGCCTTAATGCTTTGTTTGGTTACACTTATCACGGCAACTATTACCGTATATGCCGATAGTATTCAACCGTACTCAAACAATGTAAACTCTACCGAGGTATCCTTTATTATTTCGAGTAGTGGAAATGCAACTGTAACATGCAAATATTACGGAAAATCCGGTATTACGCAAAATTCTGAAATTGTAACAAAAGTTCAGAAAAAATACGGACTCATATGGATAACGGTAAGCGGCGGAAGTTGGACAGACACTTCAACAGCTACTAATTTTTCCAAAAGTCATTCTGTACAGTTGTCAGACACCGGTACCTACCGAGCACATGTTGAATTTACTATTTCCGGTAGCGGTGGAAGTGATGATAAAATCACAAAAAATGTTGAAAAAACTTACAGTTAACAAAAATTTGTTATGTGAGAGAGCTAAGGAGGTCTAAGAAAATGAAAACGATTAAAAGATGTTCAAAATTTTTGGCGGTTTTATTAACGGTATTGACTATTGTTAGCATTCTGCCGATGCAAACATTTGCAACGGAATATCAAAACCACCAAACACTTACAACAATTGACACTGAAACGGATGCAGAACTTATTATTAAAGAAGAAGTTGTTGAAGAACGCACCATAAATTCAAAAACATATTTGTTGGAAGACGGCACATATTGCAGTTTGACAGCAACTAATCCTATTCATACATACGAAGCTGGTGAATGGAATGACATTCAAACTGCTTCAGAGCAACCAGAAACAATTGATGAAGCAATGGATGTATTATCGTTGGCGCAAAGCATTTCTACAAATGCAGGCGTTGATGATGGATTTGTCGATTCTGCCCCCGAAGAGTCTATTGATATTTGGGGAATTACTCAGATTGACAATACGAATTTTACAGTTACGAACGGTCAATTTACATTTAGTAAAAGATCAGCTGGAATACTAAAAGTAAACAAGTCTAGCAATAACTTATATAATAAAACAGAAGTAACGGTTAATGCTGATATACGATTATCATGCAGCAATACGGAAAAAACCGAGAATATAATGCTTCGTCCTATCTATACGGAATGGACTCCCGATACACTTTCGCCTGCCATTATGACGAGAAATGCCAATAATCCTATACTTGATTATAATTCTGTTGATAGTTCCGGACGATATGTTTGGGATATCACCAGTGAATATATAAAGTGGGAAACCGGCGCAAAAGCTAATAATGGATTGCTTTTAACTATCGGTACTAGCACAACCACTATTTACAACGGTATTCTCAGAAGACAGTATCGCGTTATTGATGATAATGATTTGGGCTTTACCTACCACGATATTGATATGGGCAGAGCAGGAACACTGTATATTAACGATTATACGAATGTTCCATATCTTGTTCGAGATGAACTTGCGTTAGACGGAAACATTATGCCTGTTTCTGTTACAAGGTTCATTAATACAGGTGTTGAGAACAACTCTTTTGGTGCCGGCGGGCGTTGGAATTATGAAAGTAAACTTTCAAAAAATGCGGATACATATATTTGGGATATGTTTAACGGTTCTTCGGCGCGTTTTCAAAGGAATGTCCCAATAGAAACCGATGACTCAGGTCGTGAAAAATGGATTGAGTATCAATACAATGCACAGGGATACACACTATGGATAGATACAACAAAGAGCAGAGATTATGATTATTCAAACAATCGTATTGTTGATGAATCAGGGAATATCTATACCTTTAACTATTATGGCTTTGTAAGCTCGGTTATCAGCGGTGCAAATGAAAACGATGTGCTTACTATTACATATTCAGGAGAAACTATAAGCAGTATTACCGATGGTGTTGGCCGCAAATACAGTTTTACATATGGTTCAATTAACAATCGATCAGTTGTTACGAAAATCAGTGTGTGTACGACTGCCGACACCTCTGAAACACCTATTGAAATTATGCCGGAAAATTCAGACGGTAACGGCACACCGGTTGAAATTACTTTTGAAAATGAAATTATTAATAACAAAGAGCGTTTAACAAAAGCTACCTATGCTGACGGAAAATCGGTTGAATATACTTATGACAGTATCGGAAGATTGACGGGTATAAAAAATATTGACGGCAGTCTTTTAGAGCTTAACTATGCCGTTTCAGCTTCTGAAGTTGGGCAAAATATTTCTCCCGTTTTTGCCCATCGTCTTTCCGGATACACTAAAAAGTGTCTAAATGAAAGCGGAGAATATGTGACTGAATACACAGTAAATATTAATGCCGAAAATGCTTATCACAGAATCTTTGAGCAAACAAACCGTCAAGATACCGTTGTTTTCTCAGAGACACTTCAGTTTAACCGTAATCTTGATTTATTATATATGACGAATTCTGCCGGAGATTGTTTTTACGCAGATTACGATGATTCACATACCTTATTATCACTTGTAATACCTGACTATGATAACGCAAACTTATTGTTAAACAGTGATATGGAAGAAAGGCAATGGGGACCGGATTTACCGGAAGACTGGTTTGCTTCTTATGAAGATGAGGATTCCTTTGATCTTGTAAACAGAGAAAATACAGATAATCAATATGTTCAATTTGATAGTACTATATCGAAAACCCTCGTTTTGGAACAAGATGTAGGAATCACTAACGGACACAAAGGCGATAAATTTATCATTTCTTCTTGGGGATTGGGAAAAGCCACAATTCCAAAAGAGGACCATTTCTGGGGTGTGCGTGTAATTGCTCAAAATTCAGAAGGTGAATTAGTTCAAATACATCAAATGGCGTTTGACACATCATTATGGGGTGTAGAACAAGAACGATTCACAGCCTTCTCATTACCTTTTGATACATCTCTTATTACAGTACAACTTGTATCTAACAAACAGAATCAAAAGCTTGGCTTTGATGATGTTTATCTTTATAAAGCCGATAATGCTTATGTAGCCGCTGTTGATGATGTTGAAACTGAGTCGACTTGTAAATGCGAAGGCTGCGAGTATCCGTTTTGTACTTGTGCGTGTGAAACAGAAGAAAGCTGCACTTGTGTTTCCTGCAATATAAAGACAACATCCACGAATGACGCTCACGGTAATCCATTGGAAGCCCAAACGACCAACGGATTAACCAGCCTCATATCCAAAAACGAATATACATCTGACGGTAATTATTTATCAAAGTATATTGATGAAAATAATGTTTCCACATCTTATGAATACAGCTTAACCAACGGTCTTCTGCTATCGGAGAAATTGGCAAATGACAGTACTGTATCATATAGTTATGATGCAATCGGTATGCTTAAATCAGTTTCGCAGGATGTAACCAATGTTCTTACGGGCAATACCGTAACTATGAATACTGCATACAGCTACGAGAACGATAGAATTAAGTCAATTACTCACAATGGATTCTCATATACATATGACTATGATATTTACGGGAATATTGAAAGCATAAGCGTTGGCGATACAGAATTAGTGACATATGAATATAACGACGATTACTTTAATAACATCAATAAAATCACATATGCAAACGGTGCTGCAATCATATACTCATATGATAATAAGGATAACATAATCGGCATTAAATTTGACGGCGATACCGATTGGCGGTATACTTATACATATGATGAGTATAATCAGTTGAAATCCTTTACCGATAATGTTTCAAAAAGAATTACAACATATAATAAAACTATAGACGGCATAAAATATGTTGAGGTTGTAGAAACTCTCGGTGACAACAGTAAAGTTATATACGGAGTTACCGAGGAACAAAACGGCGAATATACGCAATCTGTATTCGGAAAGGATTATTCCATAAAAACCGAAACAAACTTTGATTCTGAGACCGGGTATTCTCAAACAAAAAAGACCGCGGGAACGGTTGTATTCGGCGAAGACGGAACAATTGAAAACATCTGCACGAAGGACGCATTTGAAAGAACTGTCTCCGATTATATGACTATGCATACAAATTCCGGTCAATTGAATAATTATGAAAATGCTGCATTAAGTTTGAAAAATGAGTACACCTATAAAAATCCGTCTGATACGAAAACAACAAGATTAGTAGACACATTTACCTCAACAGTATATTTGGAAACAGAAGGCACAAGTGAAATTTTACGCAGTATCAGTCTGAAATATGATTATGATGATGCGGGAAGAATTACAATGATTTCTGCTCCTGAAACAAGCAATGGAGTAACCAATTATTACCCTGTTAATATATACGAATATGATGAAGCGGGTCAGCTTGTTATTGAGGCAAATATGAACTTAGGTACTGTTTGTTCTTATACATACGACGCCGGCGGTAATTTAACCTCTAAAAACTATCATGATAATGCAGAATTTAATGAAACAACCTGCAAAATTGATTTGGGTGAACCTACTCAAACCATTCCATATGCATATGATTCTGTATGGAAAGATAAACTTGTGTCATATAACGGTACACAGATAAGTTATGATGCGCTTGGCAATCCGTTGAATTATACTGCAAATGTTTTTAATACATCTGAAGTAAATATGAATTTGGAATGGGATGGCAGGCTTTTAACTGCCGCAACTGCCGTTGACGGTTCTGCACGCTATGAATATTCATATGATGCTAACGGATTAAGAACAGAAAAAACCATATTCCAAGGAAAAACAATAACTAAAGAGGTCATTGACGATAATAACAATATTACAACTGAAAGGGAACATGTATTTATACCTTTGATAAAAATTGAATATATTTGGTCAAATAATGTTCCTGCAGGATATCGAATCCTTCTTTATCAAACGGTAACTGATGAAAATGGGAACGATGTTTTGGATTCGAACGGACATGTAATGGTTCAAACAAGCGACAGCCAATCTATTATTGTTAATGTTATTTACAATGAAAACGGAGAGGCTTTAGGAGTAAACTGCCATTCTGAATCAGAAGGCGAAATGGAGTCTTTAACATTCCTATTTATAAAAGACGCACAAGGGAATATTGTCAGCATTGAGGCTTTTGAAGGTGAGTATTTTTTCAATTTTGTTTACGATGCTTTCGGAAATGTGATGCTTGATATAAGCGGTGCAGCAATAGACAGAATGCAGGAAAATATTAAGAATTCAGATTGTTGGGTTGAAAAATTGTTATATGCAATAGGCGGAGCACTCGCGATAACAGTGGCTTCCGGTATTACATTTGCCTGTGTTCCTAATGCTTACAAAGGTTATATTTATGATTTGGAAACAGGTTTATATTACTGTCAAAGCAGATATTATTCGCCTGCATGGGGAAGATTCATAAACGCCGATGATACTGCACTTCTTGAATTAACGGTAGGTGATGTTCACGGCGCGAATTTGTTTGCTTATTGCGGTAATGATCCTGTAAACAATATTGATCCCACGGGCTTACTTGGGAAATGCTGGTATAATAAGGTAAGCAATGTAGCAAAGGCAATTGATGTTGCTATCATCGCAATAACAGCCGGGAAATCGTTGGTTGGAATAAAAGCAATTCGGGCATTTTTGAAAGCAAACAGAAGAAAACTGGTGCAAAATGTAACAAAACAATTAACCAAAATGATCGGATCGTATGCGGCAACTTTTTTGCCTGCTGCAATTGATGTTGCCTTAACTCTGTTTGGGACCAGTATAGGCGATCTAATCGCCCGGGGGCTTGACTGGGTAGATCCGCTTTGGAAAAAAGGATATGCCCGAAGTAACGGATATATTTTGAATTAAGGTGGCTACAATGAAAAAAAGTTATAATATAACCACATTGATATTGATGATACTTGTCTGTCTCGGGCCACCGCTTAATCTTTTGTTTGAATACTTTGTTTTGCATCAAACGCCGTCACCTGTTTTATGGGGTACAACTGTCTTTTCGCTGATAGGCTTGTTGCTCTTTATTATCTTTTATATTAAGGTATTAAAGTAGTAATAGGTTTAAATGTGTAATGTCAGCCGCTACATAAGCAAGACATATTAAAAAGGAGTGCTTTGCATGAAGAAATTAATAAGTACGCTGTTAGTATTAATGACAGTCATATCGTCATTTACAGTTTCCTTTACAGCTTTAGCGGCTGATAAGCAAGAAACGGATGATATAAATAGCTTCATTAACGGGATTACGGAGCTGGCGCGGGAATATGATGCCGACAAAGAATTTATTGTGTCTGAAAATGACGAGTCCATGCAAATTCAGTCATTTTCTGCTGAAAATACGGCAGATGAAACTGATAATAACATCGAACAGGAATATACCTTACAGGATTTCCAGACCGCCCGCTTAATTGTGCGTGCAAACGGTAAATTCAATCAATACGGCGCATTAGAGGATGTCAGCGGCTTTGAGGACTTTCATATTCTTCAGTATGAAAGTCCTGAAGCGGCTATGGCGGCTTTCAAGCAACTGCAAAGTGAAAAAAATATAACGGAAGTTGACCTTGATTTGGTTTGCAGCTATTGCAGATATGAAGGCACGCCGGAGAATCCGGATATTATCTCAAAAGATGAATTTTTAAATGATTGGAGCCGTGACAGAACGCAATCCAAAAGATTGCAGGAATATCTTGCAGAAGCAGATATTCCTATGAAAGAAAGCATTGTCGGCGTTGTGGACTCAGGCATAGACTATAATCATGAAATCTTTAAGGGTCGAGTAGAACGAACAAAATTTAATGTGACAGCTTCCGGCAATGCAGACGATGAAATGGATGATGAAATAGCTTATCACGGAACAACCGTCAGCAGCGTTATTGTGAATAATTCGCCGAAAAATGTAAAGGTGGCTGTATATAAAGTCGGTGACAATGATAGCATGACCGTCACTGCAATTGGCGCCGGACTTTTAGCGGCAATTGAAAAATGTGATGTTATCAACACAAGTCTTTCATCTTTGAGTGATGTATCGCTAATTACAAAAATTGTATTGGAAGCGTACTCAAAAAATGTTCCGATATTTGGCGCGGTAGGAAACAGGGGAGTTAGGCAAACAGAACCTGTGCCGGCAAATGTACCGGAATGCATTGCTGTATCTGCTACTGATTTGAACAATACAACTACATCTATGAATACCATGACCCCAAACTCTGATGTTTCAGCTCCCGGAGAGGATGTAGCAGTAGCAATTCCGGGAAACCGATACACCAGGTTTTCAGGAACATCTTATTCAACCCCTTACGCCGCCGCTTTAGGTGCAATTTTAAAATCGGTTACCCCTGAAATAACGGTTGACGAAATAGACACCCGATTAAAAGAAACATCCTTTGAGGCTGAACGGTACAACGAAAGCCAATCGTCACAGGGCGGCTTCATGGATAATTACCATTCGCTATGGGACGGCGTTGGGATGATTCAGTTTTGCAATGCCCTCGGGTTGGAAAAGCTTACTGCACCTGAAATCAACTTAGAAGATAAGGTTTATGTCGGCGAGCAATCCTGCTCAATCACTTGCAAGGATGAAAAAGCGATTGTTTTATATACCACAGACGGTACATATCCTGCTTTGGAAAACGCCAATGTATATACAGAGCCGTTTCAAATTACACAGCGTACCCGTATCCGTGCTGTGGCATATTATTCGGACAGCGGATATTACAGCGATGAAGTCGAGACAACGCCCCGTATTCAGTATACCGACAGCGATGAGCATTTTGTAATCAGTAATGACGGCATAATCCAACGCTATACGGGAAATGTTTCCGACTTGTTTGTCCCCGAAGAAATAAACGGAATTACAGTAACGGGATTTGTTAAGGGTGCATTTAATACTGTAATCGGGCTGACACTTCCTGAAACCGTTACGGAAATACCCGTAAGCGCTTTTGCAAAGAATTCCACAATAGAATTTGTTCGCGGTGAAGGTATTGTTACTGTCAAATCGGGAGCTTTTTCGCAGTCCAATATTATGTATGTCGAATTTCCTGCTGCCGAATATATACAAGACTATGCTTTTTATGCTGCTTCAAAGTTTTGCTGTGGCGATTTTCCAAATGTTGAAATCATTGAAGGAGATGCCTTTTCATATTCAAGAATCATATCATTTTACGACCCGAAGGTCCGAGAAATTGATGATGGTGCATTCGGACAATGTTCAAGACTGGAGAAGGTATATTTTCCGCAATGCACAATAATCAATATACTCTGGGGACCAGCAAATGGTGTATTTGACTCCTGCTCTCGATTAGTAAGTGTAGAAATGCCGCTTATTACCAATTTAACTTTTGATGCATTTAATAGTACTGCAATATCAAAAGCTGATTTTCCTTTTGTAAAAACGATAGAAGAAGAATCGTTTTATAACTGTAGAGAATTGGAGTATATAAATATGCCGGCACTTCTTACTGTTCCAAAACAGGCTTTTGGATCTTACACATTCTTATTATTTAATAAATACACAAAGCTTCGTAGTTTCCGTTTGGACAGTGTAACTCAAATTGAACAGGATGCTTTTGGAAAACATCCGACCGTTCGTCTTGAGCTTTCACATCTTGAGACTACCCAAAGCTTACCTAATACGAATGGTGAAACCCCTTGTATCATCACTATGCCCTCAACCTTTAAGGAATGCACCGAGGACACAACAGGCAGGAATTACAAGATATATGGAACAAAAGGTACATATGCAGAAAGTTGGGCGAATGAAAACGGACACGAATTCATTGAGATTTCGCAGGAAACTGCTATTTTGCAAGATGTTCCGATGGAATATACCGATGAAACGCAAGTCCTCTGCCCCGATGTCATCGGCTTTAACCGTACATATCAGTGGTACGGCAGTTTTACAGCGGATAATACCGCAGGCGAGCCTATCAAGGGCGCAACCGAAAAGGAATTTAACCCTGACGATTATCCTGCTTATCCTTACTATTATTGCGTGGTCACCAGTACAGATGTGGGCTATGAACCCATTGAAATCCGCACAGGTGTGACGGCAAACAAAGCCGTTTCAGCGGATTATTCTGCATATGATGCGGCGGTTTTGAAAGCCAATGCACTCGAACGGGAATACTACAAGGTTTTGACCGATCTCGATTCTGCGCTCGCCGTAGATGTCCGTGGATTGACAATTGCAGAACAAGCAATCGTTGATGCACAAACCAAAGCAATAGAAGAAGCACTGATGGGTCTTGAACTTAAAGAGGCCGATTATTCAGCCTACAACGCTGCAGTTGAAAAGGCAAAGGCTTTAGACAAGAGCCTTTACACAGATACAACAGAGCTTAATAAGCTATTGGCTGAAGATATCAGCGGATTGACTATCCTCGACCAAGACATTGTGGATACCCAAACCCGCGCAATCGAAGATGCTTTGAAAAATCTTGTGCTTAAATCCGCTGACTATACGGAATACAACAAAGCTATCGAGCAGGCAAACGCACTTAATCGTGATTTGTATGAGGATTTAACAGCTCTTGATGAAGCTTTGGCGGTTGATGTATCTGGTAAAAATATCACCGAGCAGGCAGATGTTGATAGTCAGACGCAGGCAATCCTTACGGCGATTGAAAATCTTGTAGAAAAACCTGTAACCGAGCCTGAAACGCCCGGTAAGCCGTCACAGCCTGTAATCGAAGCTCCTTCTGAAATGGAGACAACAACTCATCAATCGGATTCAAAGCTTTCAACAGATATGAAGAGTCCCCAAACAGGAGCGAATGCATCATCAATATTCAACTTATCATTTATCTGTATTTGCAGTGCAGCGGTTCTTGTATTTACGAACAGAAAAAGAAAACACTGAATCTGATGAGCGCCTGTAAATATCCAAAATGAACTACCGATTTTCAAGTTGTTCTGCGGAAATATAAAGACTTCTTTCTAAATTAACAAGCAGAAAAGACGATGTTGTTTTTTGATTTTCGGTGAGATTCATAATTCTTCTGTATATTCTTTTCTGCTGTAATATATTTTCAAGTGGGAAGTTCATTTTCTCCTTCCATCATGACAGGTGCCACCTGCCGCCGAGAAGACATAATTACTTCTTGGCGGCAGGTATTTTCATTTTCTTTATTTTATCTCTTACCGATTTTATACAGTAAACTGCTCTTACCACCTTTTTCACGGTATCGCTGTTCAGTTGTTATGAGTCCTGCTTTTCTTAAATCTTTTAAAGCTCTCCTGATAGTTGATTGGGAGAGCTTTAATTCCTTTGCGATTGTCGGAATTGCAGGCCAGCATTCACCGTTTTTATTAGCTCTGTCATAAAGATAGATATAGACGGATACTGCCCGATGTGGCAGATCCATACGGTATAAAAAATCAAGTCTGCCCATTTTGCGTAACCTCCTGATTTTGTTTTAGCGGTTTTATTCGTCTGCTCGGCGGCGTTGAATTTATACGTGTACCGTTTTTCTTTTTGCTCACAGGATAGCGTTCATGTGTATAGTTTTCCTCCTGATTTTCTGCATTGTCGGATTCACCATCGTCCGTATCTTGTTTTTGAAGCCAGTCAGGATGATATTTTTTTACGATACCATCAATGATTTCTTTTTTATCAGCATATTTAACCTCTCTGTTTCCGTTGTCCGCAACAGTATATGGCTCATCCTCATTAAATTTAATTCCCCATTTATAAAATAGTTTCAGTTTAACTCGCATAGGATGGACACCTGTTTTCATAACTACGAACTGACCTTTGGGCATAGATTTTAATTCTTCTGCCGTAAGCAATGGGCGTTCAATCATCTGTAAGGACTGTGACGGATCGTTTTTGCTCCTTGATACAGAGCCTGACATCACTGTTCTGCTGCCGAGTGCTTTGGACAGTGTTTCGGCAGAAGAGCTATTCGGAGCAAATCCGCCGAACAAGGTTAACTGCGTATTGTCAACAATAATCTCCGCACCTTCTTTTCCGTAGTTCTTATCAAGCTGACTGAACGACTGGATAATCGGAACAATTTGTAATCTTCTTGAACGGGACGCACTGAACATCATCTCAGCAGATTCTATTTTCGGCAAGGTACCGAACTCATCGGCAAAGAATACACAACGATTTTTCAACTTTCCGCCTTGTTCATCTGCTACTGAAAGGATTTCTCGGTAAAGCTGCTGTATGATCAGCGAAATCATAAAATACGTCACGGGATTTTCTTCAGGCATAATTACAAATATCGCAGATTTTTCATTGCAGAACTTTTCAGCGTCTATTTCCGTATCAAAACACAAAAGCTGTTCAAGCTCCGAATCAAGGAAAGCGTTAAGTCTTGACAAAGCAGTTGACATTACAGATGCCATAGACTGTTCGGCGGTATTCAAAGCCGCACCTGCAAACCATTTTGCCTTGTGATCGTTCGGCAGCATTTCAATTAACTGCTGAAATTGATTTTTACCCTTATGATTTGACGGAGCGAGAAGTTCCTGAATGATTTTAAATACCGATACGATATGCCGTTTTTCAGGTTCACAGAATTCTGCAACAAGCAGAATGGTAGCAGTTAATAATCCCTCGGCAGCGTCATAGAAATATGCGTTCTGACCGAATGAGGCGGCGTCCATACCCGAAAGAATGATAGTCTTAGAGATAATCTTGGCATATTTTTCGGCTTTGGCTTTGTAAACCAATTTTCCGTCTGCTTGATATAGATCCATATACTTATTGACAAGGTGCAGAAGATTATTCCCGTTACTGCGTGTAGGATTTCGCAAATCAATAACCGAAACATTGTAGCCGTATTGCTTTGCGATATTACCGTAATTTCGACAAACATCACCCTTGGTATCGGTTGAAAGCCAGCTCATACCACTTGCGCAGGCGTATTCGATACACGGATACAGCCAAAAGGCGGTTTTACCTACACCCGCAGCACCAATCATTAAAACATGGACATCGCCTGTTTCAATCATAGCTGTTGTGTTACCTATACAGCCTACAACAATGCCTTGCGGCAAAGGTTCTTCAATCATTTTATTGCTGTTTCTTTTAAATAATGGCTTTTTAACAATTCGTGTATATGACGGAGTTTTGTTGTTCATAGCCTGCTTACGCCATTTCTCAGGCGTAAACGGAATATGACGATAAGTTTTTCGTATTTCAGATTTTGTTGCCCACCGAGCAGTACCGTGCTGACCGTCACCGACAGTTTTGGATTTGATATTGTTAAGGTTATAAATATGTGCAAGCAAGGTAATACCGCCGAGCACACAAAACATCACGGCTGCGATTATCGCTAAAGTTGTAATACCTGACATTGGTTTTCACTCTCCTTCATTTTTTCATTTGGAAATAATAAATCCTCGTTCCAGTCCTTATAGATCGGTACGAGGACTTCTGATTCTATTCCAAGTGCAAATAACTTTGTACTGATTCTGTCCGCAGCCGTTTGTCCCGGCTCATCGCTGTCTAAGCACAGATATACTTTTTCTATATACGGATAATCTTTCAGACATTGAAAAAGCACCCTGTCCGAAACGGAACAAGATGCTGCATAACTATGATTTTTCCAGTTTTCTTTGTGCATTGATATGAAGCTTAACATATCTATAGGGGCTTCAAACAAATAGAGCGATTTGCCTTTGCAGATTCTATGAAACGCAAATTCATCCATACTGCTTTCGGCATTTCCTTTGAATGTACTGCCTCTGCCGATACCACGCTTGTTGGCGTGTCGGGGAATACCATTTTTATCAAAGCCGACAAATACCGCATTGTGGTAATCTGCCGATTCATAAATCATATTTTCATTTGCAAATGTTTCAATAATATCTTCATCAATACCTCTGACATAATGCAAATAGTTTTTTACCCTATCCATATTACGATACGGTTTAGGCAATTCAAACGGTTTCTTTTCTTTAACGACAGGCGGAGCAGTTATGAGCACACCGCAGCCGTTGCCGAGCAAATATTCCATCGTTTCGGGATAGGATTTGTTATAGAACCTGCGGACGAAGTCAATCGCGTCACCGCCGACTCGGTCATATTGGTGATACCACAGATTTCCTCTGATGGTGACCTTCTGTGTTCCATCAAGCCATTCATATTCACTGCCTGATTTTTTCAGTGTTTCGCCCTGACTTTTGAGCAGTTCCACAAGATCTGTAGTTCTCGCTTGTTCTCTTTCTTCTTCTGTAAAATAAATATATGATGACATTTTAAGGCCTCCTTTGTTTTTTATTTATCAACATATAATCTGTCTCTTATACACATCTCCGAGCCCACGAGACCTCTCTACATC
>ERZ1027089.671-NODE-671-length-15687-cov-4.538575_pt1 | contig 15687 bp, 15 predicted proteins | sample MGYA00519412_ERZ1027089 | MGnify/ENA primary metagenome ERZ1027089 (study PRJEB26926, sample SAMN06164433) | human gut metagenome | biome: ENVO:00009003; feature: ENVO:2100002; material: ENVO:00002003 | host: Homo sapiens | place: USA | collected 2012 ... | reverse complement strand
TGTAGAGAGGTCTCGTGGGCTCGGAGATGTGTATAAGAGACAGCCGGCGTGGCGTACAACATTTCCAAAGCACTGAAAACCTTGGGGGACGACGTGACTCTGCTTACCATGACGGGGCGGGACTTCCCGGCGGAATATATCCAGAGCCAGCTTTGCACGGCGGGAATCGGAACGGACTGGGTCAAACCCAGATTGAAGGAGACGCCCAACTCCGTGGTGCTTTACGACGGCGAGGGGAAGCGGCAGATCTACTGCGACCTGAAGGACATTCAGGAAACGCCCTACGACTTCCCGGAGGACATTTGCCGGGACGCCGACGTGGTGGCCGCCTGCAACATCAATTTTAATCGCCCGCTGCTGCATCAGGCGAAGACGCTGGGCAAAACCGTGGCCACAGATGTCCATGTGCTTTCGGACATCCACGACGAATTCAACCGGGAATTCATGTCCTGTGCGGATATTCTGTTCCTCAGCGACGAGGGAATCCGTGGAGACTACCGGGATTTTCTGCGGGCGCTGGGGGACACTTACGGAAACCGTATTATCGTTCTCGGCAGGGGAGCCGAGGGCGCGGCCATGTACCTCCGGGAGGAAAACCGCATTTTCGCCCTGCCCGCCGTGCAGGTGGGGGAAATCGTCAATACCGTGGGCGCGGGGGACGCCCTGTTCAGCGGCTTCCTGCATCATTTCGCGCGGGGATACCGCCCGCTGGATGCGCTGGCACGGGCGCAGGTTTTTGCGTCCGCAAAGATACGTGTCAGCGGTGCGGCCAACGGCTTCCCTGCGGAAAAGGAAATGGAATCGCTCTGCCGGGAGTACGCGGGGAGAATGGAATATTACGAAGTATAAAAATCGAGGCAGCACATGAAAGTGCTGCCTCAGTCTTCTTCACTCCAGAACGTGTTCCAGGCCCATTTGCAGAATGGTCTTCACATGGTCGTCAGCCAGAGAGTAGAGGATGTTCTTCCCCTCCCGGCGGAATTTGATCAGGTGCATTTGCTTCAGAATCCGAAGCTGGTGGGAAATGGCGCTCTGGCTGACATCCACAGTCTCCGCAATGTCCGTCACGCACAGCTCCTGTCGGGACAGAAGCGCCAGAATATGCACCCGGGTAGAATCGGCAAAGCCCTTGAATAGCTCCGCAATGGCGTCCATGGTTTCCTTTTCGGGTACTGACTGCATTCAGATCCCTCCTTTTATCCCGTATATTCTAGCCCATTTTTTCAAAAGATGCAACTGTTTTTTCCATAGCGTCTTGCAGCGCTCTGGAAATGGGCAGCATGGTGTCCGCGTCCAGCTTGACCACCCGGCGGTCGTAGGTTATCAGGCCGTTCACTTCATCCTCCACGTCGCTGACCTGGGTGTAGATGGCGGCGCACAGACCCTTTTCCACGGCGGGGACAATGGATTCCCGGTAGAGCGCCGCTACCGCTTCGTTCAGAGCTTCTCTCGTCGGGCAGGCACCGTAGCCGTAGGCTTTGTCGGGGTTGAAAATGTGCCCCTCGACCCGCCATGTTTTCCCGCCGAACTCTGATAGCACCAGCGGACGAAGACCGTCGCCTGTCAGACGCAGCTTTCCGAAATACTGGTGGCGGCTGTCCACATCGGTGTCCTTTCCACGGAACCAGCCGGAGGTGGTGTCGATAAAGCGGGTAGCGTCCAGCGTGCGGAACCATCCGCAGACGCGGTCGCTGTCGAACTGCCCCCAGCCCTCGTTGAAGATCGTCCAGTAGCAGATGCAGGGGTGATTTTTCAGCTGATTCACCGCGTCGGCTGCGCCCTGACGGAAGGCATTGCGGCTTCGCTCGTCCCGGTGAAGGCGCCGGTCGTTCCGCTTCTGAATGCCGACGGTGGGAAGCACGGTGTCCCGGAAATAGCTGTAGCTGCCGTTGTTGACCATGTCCTGCCAGACGATCATGCCCAGCCGGTCGCACTGATAGTAGAATTCCTCCGGCTCGACTTTGATGTGCTTGCGCAGGGTGTTGAAGCCGAGACGCTTCATGGCGAGGACATCATCGGCATAGCTTTCCGGGGCGGGGGCGGTGAGCAGCCCCTCCGGCCAGTAGCCCTGATCCAGCAGACCGTGGAAGAAATAGGGTTTGCCGTTGAGACACAGGCGGGGGTATCCCCCCACTTTTTTGATTTCCAGAGACCGGATGGCAAAGTAGGATTCCACCTTATCCTGCGCCGTTTCCACAGTGAAGCGGTAAAGATAGGGGTCGTCCGGGCACCAGAAATGGGGATTTTCCGGGGCAATGGTCACTTGCCCGTTTTCCAGAGGAAACTGCCCCAGCTGCTCCACGCTGACGGTTCCGTCCAAGGGCGGAACCGTGGAGATGGTCACGGACGCGCCGTGATTTTCAATGTTCAGATTCTCTATATAAGTGCCCGGCACGCTTTCCAGCCACACCGTCTGCCAGATACCGGACACGGGGGTGTACCACATGCCGCCCCGGTTCATCACCTGCTTGCCGTAGGGGAAAGCCTGATCGTGGAGATCGTCGGTGCAGCGGATGACCAGCTCGTTTTCCTCCGCCAGCGCTTCGGTGATGTCCACGCAGAAGGAGGCATAGCCGCCCTCGTGGCGGCACAGGTGCTGCCCGTTCACGAACACCTCTGCAATTTGATCGGCAGCGCCGATGTGGAGCAGCACCCGCTCCCGGCGGAAGCCCTCGGGCAGAAGAAAGCGTCGGCGATACCATAATGGTGCGCCCTCTTCAAAATGCCGCCCGATGCCGGAAAGCCGGGACTCCGGGCAGAAGGGCACGGTAATGCGCATATCAAATGTTTCCGGTTTCCCGGATGATACGGCAAAATCCCATTCTCCGTTCAGGTTTATGTAAGAATCCCGGCGCATCTGCGGTCTGGGATAGACCTGCCATGGCATGCCGGAAAGCGTTTCGCCTCTGGGCGTGGTGAGCGTCTGCAGCATGGACATCCTCCTTTTACCGTCCGATGGAAGTTTTTCCCGGGCGGAACACTGGAATACAGGGCGTTTTGTTGGATATTCTATTTATTAATCTACCATACCCGGGCAAACGTGTCAAGCGAAGCCGCAGACGGCGGACGGGGAAGCGTTCAAATCGACTTTTTCTATTAAGTTTTTACGAAAACTCTTTGCAAATGAAAAGAAATATGCTATAGTATACTGAGTTTCGTGTGACTATCTGCGCCAAGAACACGGGCGCGCACGTAAGAGTGTATCTGAAAGCTGTCAAAACGCCCAATCAGCGGCTCTTTTTGCCCTGTGCCGCGCCATTTTTCCTTGAAATGCAGCAAGCATTCCTGCGGAAAAATGGCTTGCTCAGGACAAAAATCCCTCGCTGCTGGTCATTTCGCCAGTTTTCAGATACACCCTAATTAGAGAAGCAAGCTCACAATATCGTTGGAACGCCAAGCTATCGACAGCGACTACGTCAATTCCGTCTTCTATCGGTTGTTTTCCATAGTTTCCATAGTTATCAATATATGCTCTTTGCAGTATCAATTCGTCAGCCGGTCCTTCAACCAATTCTCTGGCCTCGCCCTCGACTGTGGCATATATTATGATCCAGAAGTATGTGGATGGCCTGCCCCTGGCCAGGCAGGAAAAGATCTGGGTCAGAGAAGGAATTTCCCTCAGCCGCGCCACCATGGCAAACTGGGTAATCCGGTGCAGTCAGAGTTGGCTGAAGTCCCTGTACAAGCACATGAAGCAGGAGCTGCTGACCCATTCCGTGATCCACGCGGATGAGACCGTTGTGCAGGTGCTGAAGGAGGACGGAAAGCCCGCGACCTCGGAATCCAGGATGTGGCTGTACGCCAGCGCCGCACTGATCCGGTACCAGGTGCGCATCTTTGAGTATCAGCCGGACCGCAGCGGAAAGCGGCCGGAGGCAGGGCTATAACCTGCTCACCAAGGTCACCCATTGCGGCTGCTGGGCTCACACCAGACGGAAATGGCGGGAAGCCATGCCGGATGGCACAACGGTAAAAACCAGCAAAGCCGCTGTTGGATTCCAATACTGCAACAAGTTGTTTGCACAGGAGCGGAAATGCGCTGCCTATAAACCAAAATATCGTGAGGAATACCGCCAGAACAAGGAATTGCCCCTTCTGGAGGAGTATTATGCGTGGCTGAAAACACTCCACCCGGAAAAGGGCAGCAAACTGGAAGAAGCGGTGCGCTACAGCCTGAATCAAAAGCAGCAGCTTACGGCATTCCTATCTTACGGTGAGGTGCCGATCTCCAACAACTTGGCGGAGAATGCCATCCGCCCATTTACCCTTGGCAGAAAGAATTGGCTGTTCTGCGATACTACAAAGGGAGCCGAGGCCAGCGCCATTGTGTATTCCCTGGTTGAAAGTGCAAAGGCAAACGGTGTTGAACCTTTTGAGGTGCTGGCAGGACAGCTTGGAAAGATACGCGCACTCCCGGAAAACGCATACCGCCTGGGTGAAACCGACAGCCACACCAGGCTGGGGGATTTCATTTCTCAATACCGCAGCTCTGCGGAGCTGGCAGCCAGACGCGACATGATTACGCTGATCCGGCGCTCCTACAAAATGGATCTGTTTACGGCAACTCATGGCACCTATTCCGTCCGTCTTCCTGACGGGAGCTTCCTTATTACTCCGTTCGGCTTTGATCGTGCTTATCTGGAGGAGGACGATCTGGTTCGCATCAAAGGCGATGCCAAAGAGCTAGGAAAGCTACCGTCCCGCGCCGTTCTGGCGCACCGAAACATTTATCGGGAAAATCCTCAGATCGGGGCGGTGCTTCTTGCGCATCCAGTCCATGCAATGGCGTTTGCCGTCACGGACATGGAATTTGACGCAAGAACAATCCCGGAAAGCTACATTCTCCTGCGCGATGTCAAACGGGTGTCGTATGAAGAACTTTACTTGGATTCAGACAAGCTGGCAGAGGAATTTGATGCCGCGCATCCGGCAGCGATCGTGGAAAATGATTGTGTGATCGTGACCGGAGAATCGCTGCTGCAAGCCTTTGACCGGCTTGAGGTCATGGAACTGACAGCAGCATCCATTCTGAAATCACAGCGGCTTGGCAGGATGGTGCATATCAGCGATGAAGAAGTTGCCGCGTTGAAGAAAGCATATCATCTGGAGGGATGATGCTTTGATGCGCGTATCAGGCACGATACCATGATATCGAAAAAAACAAGACCTGCTTTTTGCCTCAAAACAGCTATGTACGGTTTTCAGATAGACTCTAATTGCCGCTCACCGACACCCCATGTCCCAGAATAGCGCTTCTGCCTACACATATCCCTGGAGTTACCCTCCACGGTATTCTTTTGCCATACGTTGCATTGAGAGATGTATGGATGTTAAATCTGAAATTCTGGATCACGCAAATGTGCAGACCACGCTGCAAATGTATGTGTATCCCTCCACGACCTCCAAACGGGACGCTATGGAAGCTGCCAGTATGCTGGCAGGAATTGAAAAAAATTTTTATTTCTGTAAATTTGGCTTTTCCTCTTGAAAAATCCCAATAGGCGGTGTTATTATAGCGCCACAGTTAGTTATCGAACATACATTCGCATTTCTGATAGCAGGCATTTACACGGAGGAGGTCATATGGCAGCACCGGTTCTATCCAGGGAGGATATCGAGCAAATTGCCGGGAGAGTTCTTTCCATCTACACCGAGGCATATGTACCGGAAAGGCATCTGTGCTATCAGGTCAACCCGGAGGAACTGGCCGATGTGTTGGGTCTGGAGGTCGATTACCAGATCCCGTCTCTGGATGGGAGCATCCTGGGCGTTACGTCGCCGGACGAACAGTACGTGCCGGTGTACTATGATGGCGAGGAATGCTATTATTACCTCGACGGAAACACCATCCTGATCGACGCACGGCTGTGCGCCTCTCCCAAGACTGTCGGCAGGAAAAACTACACGCTGGCGCACGAGATCGCCCACCAGATTCTCTACAAGGCGTTTCCCGATGCCTACGGCCCCGCCCGCCGCCTGATGTGCGACTACCGCCGCACACCGGAAAGCCGCAGGAAAGTCACCGACTGGACAGAATGGCAGGCTGACGCCCTCGCCGCAGCTCTGCTGATGCCAAAGGACGCAGTTCTGGACGGGATGTTCCTTGCTGGGCTGGGAGAGCATATCGGCACGCTCTCCAAGAAATACACACCGAACAAATATGACAGCTTTTGCCGGTTGGCGGAAGCATTAGGCGTCTCCAGGTCAGCGCTTGCGTTCCGGATGGAACGTCTGGGACTGCTGGACAAGAACCTTCTTTACAGGCAATAGCGAAGGAGCGGCGAACATATGGAAACAAGTACGGAACAGGAAATGCGGGTAGCTGTAAAATGCAAGGTTTGCCAGCGCGTCATCTTCTACAAGACAACGCCGCTTTCAGGCAAGATAGAACTGAAATGTCCCAAATGCCACCAGATCACGCAAATAAATCTCGCTTACCGGCGCAGTAAAACGCCGCTGTTTTACCGCCGCTCCGCAAGGCAGCCGTCAGCGACTTTTTTTTAATATTTCATCATAGCACCGAGCAACGGGGTATGCGGTCAATGACCGCATAATGAAACACCACCAAATAGCCGGGCATGAAAAACGATGAGTAACAGGCTTACTCTACCGTTTTCATGCCCGGCTTTTATTTTTATCAGCAAACAAATTTACATATCTAAAGCCTGAGTGATCATCAGGGCCGAGGATACAGGAGTACATTCTGAATTTTAGAATGTATTTTCAGTACCCTTATTTCGTTGCGCCTAAATGCAGCGATAAAGCCCTGACTTTCCTGTGTCCTCCCCTGCACCCAGCAGAAAGGAACAGGAAAATGCAGTTTAATCAAAAAACATAAAGCAGGCTGTGAAATCCTAAGTAACGGATATACCGCAATGAAACTCACCAACTTAAAAGAAATGCGAATCGTTCGTTATGCAGATGATTTTCGGATCTTCTGCCGTACAAAAACCGATGCAGAAAAAGCAATGATTGCAATAACGCAATGGTTGCAGGAACGGCTGAAGCTGGAAGTATCCCCGGAGAAAACGAGGGTTGTAAATGTCAAGCGCAGATATTCGGAATTTCTTGGTTTCAAAATCAAGACCTATCCGAAAGGTAATAAAAGGGTTGTAAAATCCCATATATGCGATAAAGCACTCAAAAAGCAAAAGCAGAGATTTATAGAGCAAGCCAAGAATGTGGCAAAACCCAGACCCGGAAAAGAAGAAATTGATGAAATCAAGCTCTACAATTCCATGGTCATGGGAACGCAAAATTACTACAAAATTGCCACGATGGTTGCAACTGATTGTGATGGTCTGAACCGTTCTGTTATGACCATCTTTACAAATCGTTTGCATCGTCAAAGGGGTTCCCGGCTTGTTCGCCACGGTAGAAAACTTACAGATATTGAATATCGGTTATATGGCAAATCCGCATCCATACGGTATTTAGCCGGAAGCGGTGAGCCGATATATCCAATAGGATATGTCCAGCACAAAAATCCAATTGCAAAGCAGCGGACGGTCAATCCGTACACCCCAGAAGGACGAAAGGAGATTCACGACTCACTCGGAATCCACCTCCGGCTCATGTGGGAACTGATGCGAAGTCCGCTCCACGGGAAAAGCGCAGAATTTGCGGATAACCGCATATCGCTTTTCTCTGCCCAATGGGGCAAATGTGCAATCACTGGGAAATCCTTTTGCAGTACAAGTGACATCCACTGCCACCATAAAACCCCAAGGTCTAAAGGTGGCACAGATGCGTATTGCAATTTGGTGTTGGTTCTGGAACCTGTTCACAAGCTGATTCACGCAACAGAACCGAGCATCATTTCCAAATATCTGCAAATTCTGGATTTAAGTGAAAAACAGCTCAAGAAGCTGAATTACCTAAGAACTCTGCTGAATATTGAGAAAATCGCAACATAAAACAAGTATTTCTACATTTCTATGATGGTTGATTGAATCAAAAGAAACATTGCAATAACGATGGAACGCGGAGTGCGGTGAAAGTCGCACGCTCCGTGTGAATGGGGGAAAATCCGGAGGGAAATGTATGTGGCTTCGCCACATACATCACCCAAGGGATTACCTATCCATATCCGAAAAGGACGGTGTTTGGGATTCCTCCTATGTGTCCACCGGCGTGTTCGACCAGACCGGCGTGAACGATGTGCTTGGCGGCGGCGAATCCGCTCTGGGCAACGGCGAAACCGGCTACGGCTACGCCATCAAGGGCGTGGAGTTCAGCTATATTCAGGTTGCGGATATTGTCCAGTTCTCCGAGTCTGAAAATGACAGCCGCAACGACAGCCATGTGGAAGTGCTGTACGCCATCGACAAGACTAAGGGCGCGGACTTCCTGAAAGCACTGAACCTGGCAGATGGCGCACAGCGCTACACCAACGCCGATGCTCTGGATTCCACCAAATATTACTATCAGTCCGATGTGCTGATCGACGCTCTGGCTGCGGCTCTGGAATCCAACTCCACTGTGGTTAAGAACGCTCTGGAAGCCTACATCTCCGCAAACGGCGGCACTGCCATGCCGCTGACCGATGCCTACGGCAAGACCAAGGCAGAAAACCTGAATCTGGGCCTGTATCTGGTCGTGGAAACCAAGGTTCCCGAAATGGTCGTATCCACCACCAATCCCTTCCTGGTATCCGTCCCCATGACCTCTGTCAACGGCACCAACGCCACAGACGGCGGCACCCGCTGGATTTATGACATTACCCTGTATCCCAAGAACCTGACCGGCATTCCCTCTCTGGAAAAGACCCTGCGGGAGAATCAGAATGACACCGGCAAGACTGATGCCTATGCCCACACCGGCACCGCTTCCGCCGGCGATACCATCGACTACCAGATCATTTCCACGCTGCCCTCCATCACCTCCGAAAGCACCTTCCTGTCCTGCTACACCTTTGTGGATACCCTGTCCAAGGGTCTGACCTACAACAAGGGCGATGTGGTGCTGGAGTTCTTCACCGATGCTGCCTGCACTGATTCCGTCGCCAAGTGGACAGAAAACGACGGCAAGTTCGCTGTTGCCTACAATACTACTGACGCTGGCGAATCCGTTATGACCATCGAGATGACCGCTGACGGTCTGAAGGAAATCAACACCTCCAAGGCCGTTTACACCGAGGCCAGCATGGTCAATTCCGGCTATTCCGACTGCACTCTGCGCATTACCTACGCTGCCAAGATGGACAGCAGCGCCGACGTGGTTTTCGGTGATACCGGCAACGACAACAAGGTTGTCCTGACCTGGAAACGCAGCTCCCAGAATTACTATGACACCCTGGTGGATGACTGCCATGTGTTCAGCTATGGTATTGATCTGACCAAGCTGTTCTCTGACGGCAAGGGCGATTTCTCCAAGGTGGAGTTCCTGATCCAGAACAAGACCGACAACTATTTTGTAAAAGCCGAACTGAATGAGGACGAGGGCGTTTACTATGTGGTGGATCATGTGACCGACAAGGCGAATGCCACCCATTTTGTCCCCGTCAAGACCGCCGATTCCAAGGGTAAGATCATCCTCAAGGGTCTGGAAGATGACACCTACACCATGACCAAGGTGCGCACCGACAGCGGCTATGTTATGCTGAAACAGGGTATCGATGTGGTCATTTCCAAGACGGAAACCACCGGCCTGTGCGACATCTATGAATCCGATGTACTGGGCCTGATCCAGAATGACCCCCGGTATGCTGAAATCATCAAGGACACCGGTGATCTCAAAAATATGCCCCAGAAACATCTGGAACACAAGCTGATGACCGCTTCCGCTACCGTGGACGGCAAGAAGGTCAACATGGTGGAAGACAACGGCAGTATCAATGCCGAAGCGCCCCTGACCGTTGTGAATACCCGCGGCTTTGACCTGCCCAAGACCGGTGATCACGGTACCTGGATGTATAGCATCGGAGGCGTGCTTCTGATGGCTGTTGCTGCAAGTGCCATGTTCTTTGCTCTTCGCAAGAAGGGTTCCGTCAACTAACCTTTTCCATCTGTCCCGGAGGGAAACCTCCGGGACCCTTTTCTGGAGGTACATACTTTGTGAAACACAAAATATCTATCATTGTTGCCGCACTTCTGATCTTCGCCCTCGCTCTGGGGATAACACTTTACCCACTCATTAGTAATTATGTAAATCAAAAGTATGCTTCGACCATCTACACCAAGTATGAGGAGATGATTCAAAATGTTGACGAAACAGAATTACAGGAAGCCCGCAGTCTTGCGCAGTCTTACAACCAAGCGCTGGCACCGGTATCCTCCTATGACAAGGAAGGTATTTCGGAGGCCAGCCACAACTACGATTCCCTCTTGAACCTGGGTGGGAACGGCATTATGGGTTACATCGAAATCCCCTGTATTCAGGTAAATCTGCCGATCTACCATGGCACGGACACCGAGACATTGGAACGAGGCGTGGGGCATCTGCTGGGCAGTTCACTTCCTGTAGGCGGCTCCAGCACCCACGCAGTATTATCCGGGCACTCCGGCATGGCAGGACAGAAGATGTTTACCGACCTGCTTCAGATGAAAACCGGCGACATCTTCTATCTCCATGTGTTGGGAGAAACCCTTGCCTACGAAGTGGACAGCCTGAATACGGTGCTGCCCCATGACACCAGCCTGTTGGGCATTGCAGGCGGTTCTGATCTATGTACGCTCATCACCTGCACCCCGATTGCGGTCAATTCCCACAGACTGCTGGTTACCGGTCACCGGATTCCCTTTGAAGCTGCAAAGGAAATGGTGGAGGAAGCCCAGCAGGAGGATACCGAAGTTGAATCCACTTGGGAACAGGAATATCTGCGGGGGCTGTATATCGCCATCGCGGTTGTTCTGATTCTCTTCCTCATCTGCATTGTGGTGGCACTACTGGGGAGAAACAACGATGCGTAAACGAATAGCATTGTTTTTCCTCTTACTCATATTTCTTACCGGGTGCCTGATATCCTTATTTCCCGTAATCAACGGACTATTGTACCGGGAGAAGATGAAAACCACAGTGTCCGAATTTCAGTCCAATACGGAGCAACAACTGCCGCCTGTGATTATTCTTCCGTCTGGCGATTCAGATCCCACAGAATACACACCTGCCATCCATCAGGAGCTGTGGAACGATATTCAGCAGTATAACAGGAAGCTGTTTCAGACCCGGCAGGAAGGAATAAAGGGCCTTGAGAGCCTGGAAGAATCTTGTTTCCAACTATCGGACTACGGTATCAGCAGCGAAGTGTTTGGCGTTCTAGCAATCCCGGCTCTTGATCTGGAGATGCCAGTGTACCTTTGTGCATCCAGCCGGAATATGGCGCTGGGAGCTGCCCAGTTGGGGCAGACCAGCATCCCGGTGGGAGGGAAGAACACAAACACGGTTATCGCGGGGCATCGGGGTTGGAATGGCGCGGATTACTTTCGGTACATTACCGAGCTGGTGCCTGGAGACCGCATCACGATAACCAACCTATGGGAAACCCTGGAATATGCCGTTGTTGGCACAAGGATTATATCGCCGGATGATGTGGATGCCATCAAAATCCAGCCCGAAAAAGATATGATTACGCTCTTTACCTGCCATCCCTATGCGTCCGGTGGGCGGCAGCGGTATCTTGTGTTTTGCGAAAGAATAAACAACGAAATCAGAAAGGATGATTCAAAATGATCAATCACTACCACTTTGCCGGAGGCGGCTGCAATGAAAATGTTCGTACCATGGGCTTTCCCGTACTGATTGTGAACATTGAGGCAACCGTTCCCTCTGTGCCCCAGAATCAGAAGGAGACCACCAATTTGACCAACAAAGAAAAAAACAGGGCCTCGGTATACTGCCTGTGTCCAAAGTGCCGGGCCATGTTCTTCAGTGCCAAGAAGTTCTATATCACACGGGTTGACCCTTATCAGGTCGAAAAAGATGACTGCACATTTTGCCAGACCGGTTCCGGATTTGACTACCGCGTTGTTCCCAGAACCCCCGCGGCAATCGCAATGGAGGCTATCATGACTGAGAAGAGAATGGCAGGAGAGTACGAGATCGTTCAGGCAATTTCCGTCGGCCCTACGGAAATTGTTCTGGGTTATTCTCCTGAGGATGAAGCCCTTCCTTACATGACCGCGTTCTGTACCCAAAACGAATTGTTTACTGTATACCAGCACTGCATTGCGGATGACAGCTATCCCCATATTCTGGGCATTTTCTCTGAACGCATGACAGATGCCGTCAAAGAGCTGGAACGCCAGCTATCCGCTGAAAACGCAGCAGCGGTAGACAACAGGCCCTATAACCAGCAGAAATGCCTGAGCACGGACCAATGCAGCCTGGTATCTCATGCGGACGACCTTCATCAGAAGGTGGTTATCATTAAGCCGGATGTTCTGAAGCCGGAATACCAGCTTGCCACCAGGCAGCTTTATCTATGTACCGGAGGATTTGGCGCTTCCCCCTATAGCCGCGGCTCTGCCTGCTTCTGCGCCAATCTATTTACCGGGAAGCACAGCCGTTTTGAACGCAGCGACATTCTTGCCACGCTTGAGGCTGATGCAGTACCCAAGTGGGCACAAGAGAAGCTCCGCGAGGCACTTCAATCTCAGCAAAAGAAGGACAAAGCAAAGGAGACAGCACGATAATGGATTTCTCAATCAGAACTGCAACCCCGGCAGAGCAGATGTATGCCTACAGCCAAAGCAGTCAGATAGAAGGTCAAACCGGCTGCATCGGACATCTCCGAGCTGACTTCGATTCGGACGGAAACAGCTTTTATTCCTCCTGGGCCGACCACAACGCAAGCCTGAAGGATCAGGCGTTCAAGGATGAATTCGATCACCTGATCAATACGCTGCGTGGTTTGGAAGCTCCCGACGCTTCACAGACCCAACACGAGGCAATCCTCAGAGACAGAGCAGTGCTCACATCGTACTGCTATCGGCACCCGGACAGTAAGAGACCAGGTTTCTACGGCAGAGAGCTGACTCTCAGAGCCGATACGCAGAAATATGCTTACATTCTCCGCCTCAATCCTAAAAAAGGCGATTACAATCTGTACTGCTATTGCTATCGCAAGGACTGGTTTGACCGGCACCTGAATAACGCGGAGAAGGGAATCCGCTTTATTGATCCGAACTACAAAGAGCTTTTTCGGATAGAAGATGGTGACAAAATTCGGTACTTCACAAACAGCGGAGAGCCCCGGCATTTGATTTGCCGCTACATTGACGACTACCATTTTGAGGCAACCAGCGACCGGGGGAAGAACCTGTACCACATCTGCGAGTTTGCAGAACAGTATCAAAACCAAGGCTGTCACGGCATCATCCCGCTGCGGCAGTCGCTCCCGGAGAGCTGTTTCAGTACGCTGGGGACCACCGGGGAGTTGATTGTCATCACCAAAGGTGAGAAAGGTTACTCACCCACGGATGTATTCCCGCAGAACGCTTCCCCAAAAGAAGGTGCAGCTGCTCTGAATGCTGCCAATGGCGTGACCAAAGCGCAGGAAGCAGCAATGGTGGCTGGTTCCATGTTCGGCTGGGAGACGCCTGCTGCAAACCCCAAGAATTATGATGCCCTCGGGCAGCCAATCAAAAACCAACGGCGTTCCCACGCTGCGGAACGATAGAAAGGAAGCACAATGGATACCACGCTTCAGAAGTATCACCGTGGTGATATTTATTACGCAAATCTCGAACCGCATCTGGGCTGTGAACAGGGCGGCATTCGCCCTGTTCTGGTGGTGCAGAACAATGTTGGTAATAAGCACTCCAAAACGCTTATTGTGTCAGCCCTGACGAGCAGGACGGCCACCAAAGCGAAGCTGCCCACCCATGTGTTCTTAGACCATATTCCTGGTATGTACGCCCGAATCCCATCTCTCGTCCTGCTGGAGCAGATTCACACACTTGACAAATCCCGCTTATTGGGCTATATCGGCTCGCTCTCCGATTCCCAAATGAAACAGGTCAACACCGCACTGAAATGCAGTCTTGAATTATGACAAACCAGCTGGGCAGAAGCTACCTGCCCAGCTTTATACATAGATTTTTAGAGGAGGTTTTCCCAATGGAAGAAATCACAGCTACATATACTCAGCTCTTTCAAAACTACCCCGATGTCGTTTCCACCCTGCAATTATGCGAAATGCTCGGTGTCAGTGAGCGCACAGTATATCGTCTCTTGGTGACCAACCAGATTAAACATTTCAAGGTTGGCAGGGCTTATCGTATCCCGAAGGCAAATGTGTTTGCCTTCATGGAGCGTGAGAGCAGGGGTTGACAAACTTGCCGGAATCCACTGCCGATGATACCATATAGCCACGCAAAAGACCACCATACGAATGAACAGGAGGAACGCATATGGTTACAGGTCACCTAAGAGAGCAAAACGGCTATTTCCAGATGATTCTGACATGGAAGGATGCCACTGGAAAGCGGCGGAGCAAGTCCATCAGCACAGGACTCACCGTTAAGGGAAACAAGAAGCGGGCAGAGAAAATGCTCATGAAAGCCCGTTCCGAGTTTAACCCGGACAATCTCGCTGTCAACAAGGGAATGCTGTTCACCGATTTTCTCGGGAAGTGGCTCAATGACAAGGTTACGGAAATTCCCGCAGAGGAGTATTCCAGCTTTGCTTACTATGTAAAATCGAATATCTCGCCCTACTTTTCTGCACACAACGCAAAGGTCACGGAAATAACCGATCAGGAGCTGATTGCATACTTCGAGACCGAACGCTTGCAGAACGGCACCGGTAACAAAGCCTTGCTGTCAATCAATCGCACGATCTGCACAGCGCTGGACTATGCCGTAACCATCGGCTGGAGGTCTGACAATCCGGCACATGACATCAATCCGTGCCTGATGAACACCACCCCATACTTCACCGATTTCCTGCTTGACTGGCTGAAAATTATGAAGCTTAAAGTGCGTCCGACGACCTATGCCAGTTATGAAATCACGATTGAATCGAGGGTGATTCCCTATTTCAAGGAAAAGCATCCAAACCTTCGCTTGGATGCGGTAACCGCAAAGCATATCCAAGACTACTACGCTTACGAGATGAATGTCCGCAAGGTGTCTGCAAATACTGTAAAGCATCGTCACGCGAACATTCATAAGGCACTATCTTATGCCTACAAGACTGATTTGATTCAAACCAATCCAGCTGACAAAGTTGAACTTCCGACAATCGATAAGTTTGTTGGTCATTTCTATAACGCTGCACAGCTTGAGGAGATGTTCAAGATTTTCAAAGGCGACCCGGCAGAATTTGGCGTAATTGCTGCTTCATTTTACGGTTTACGCCGTAGTGAAGTTCTTGGTTTAAGGTGGGATGCCATTGACTTTGAAGAAAAGACAATTACCATTCGTCACACCGTCAATGAGACTCGCATCGATGGAAAATACACACTTGTTCTGGCAGATACCACTAAAACAAAATCGAGCTATCGTACACTTCCTCTTGTTGCTCCTTTTGAAGCGATTCTTAAAAGGATGAAAGCAGAACAGGAGGAAACCAGGAAGCTATGTGGTAACTGCTATTGCCAAGACTATCTTGGATACATCTATGTGAATGAAATTGGTGAGTTGATCAAACCCGGATACCTATCCTCTCATGTGCCAGCCGTTCTTAAGGAGCACAACCTGTCTCTTATACACATCTGACGCTGCCGACGACTTAATAGGTGTAGAT
>ERZ1027089.669-NODE-669-length-15717-cov-4.705465_pt1 | contig 15717 bp, 9 predicted proteins | sample MGYA00519412_ERZ1027089 | MGnify/ENA primary metagenome ERZ1027089 (study PRJEB26926, sample SAMN06164433) | human gut metagenome | biome: ENVO:00009003; feature: ENVO:2100002; material: ENVO:00002003 | host: Homo sapiens | place: USA | collected 2012 ... | reverse complement strand
CGAGATGTAGAGAGGTCTCGTGGGCTCGGAGATGTGTATAAGAGACAGTTCATATTGTATCAAAGAGGTCCTTAACTTGTATATACCATAATTTTGGATTTGATGGCATCTTTTTGGATTTGCTAACGGGACACCCCAGAAATTATTATCCAAGGTTTTCAAGGCACTCGCTTAAACAGTAAAACAAAGAAAGCGAACTTCAGCCTACCTTCCCATTCTCGTCACCAGTCTAACTCAGAACTTTTGCCCTTGAGAATGCACCCTCACCATGCACGCATAAGCCAAGACCCGGTTCACGTAAGAACCATGTCTTGTATTTTTCGAGGCAGCCTCCCAACGAGACTGCCCCTTAGTCCGTTTTGTTCTAGCTAGAATATTTTTAGAAAGGAATGTGCATAACTATCTCGACCAACATGCAAGCCTATGGCTTCGGGTTTGGCTATTTTGCATATGGGTAGTTATTAAGTGCTAGCACATTTTCAAACAGGAATGTACTGCTATTTGTTCATAATTTTGAGTCTACATCGGCTCATTATGTCGATTATATCACACCGCCGGTATTTTTTATCAGTTCTTTAACACTATCATTAGCTCTGATATTTGAGAAATCGCAGCCAGCCAATGCCAGTCCAGGCTCATATTCAACCGGAACCGATAGCTCTCCTGTATCCCGGTCTATCAGCGTGACATGGAATGTTTCAAAGCATCCAATCATCTTATTGTTTTGCCACGGTGCAACATAGTTCCAACTATAATACCCCTTGTCGTTCCCAATATGACGATCAAACACTCCCCATAATATTTCGTAAGTCGCACTACTCAAATTAGATACCCATGCAAGGTCAGCACTATCACGAGCCAAAATTGCCTCCCCCATTTTTTCATCCAAATACATATAGGTTATGAGATTCTCCATTCCTTTTTGTGAAGCCAATGCCTTCTTGTGTCGTACACATATCATCTCAAGTCTGCCAAAGTGAACACATAATGGTGTAACGGAGTCACCGGCCACCTGATAACATTCAGGCTTCAATATCCGTGCAAATTCAGGCCTATCTTCCAAAAAGAAACCGCGCGTGAGTCTGTACCTCTGGATCCCATTTTCGTCATGGGGTCCCTCTTTACCGATATCGCCATTTCCGTGCACATAATATGTATACAGCTCTTCCGGTAAATATGGAACAATGTAGTACCATTCCTTGCTGAACTCGAAACCTGCATATTTCGCTACCTTGGAATAGAACTCACACCGGGTTGGCAGTCCTTCCTCTGATCCTTCAGTAACTGTTACTTCAATCCATTTTCCCGAGTAGTTACCGTACAAAAAGCGTTCCTGCCCAGCTGACCGAGCTACAATCATTTCTTCACCCGTAATCAGGTTGAATTCTACGCACTTATATTGCGTTGTAATAAGGACGTAATCCCCATTGTGGCTAAAAGACAAGTCAACCACTGTTTCTGAAGGCATGATTGTAGAAAAAATAGTTTTCTCTTCATAGGTCTCCAGATTCATTACGATAACTTTTTCATGTCCAAGGTCAGCAAACGCAAGTGCTATCCGGTTGTTCGTTTCATCAGAAGCAGTAACGTTGACAGTATAGTCGTGCTCCTGATAGCAATACTGATATTCCAGTTTAAGCGGCTCACTTGAAAACTGTGAAATACCATTATAGGCGTGTACGAGGAAAGCATTGGATCTGTCGGAGCTTACAGACAGATAGGCCGTGTCATAATAGGCCTCATTGTACTTGGCGCGTATTGTGTCATTTTCTGAATCCCACTCATAGGTTTTTGCATTGTCATCGAACGCAAGAAACTGTGTGCTAGACGGTGCTACATTAGTCGAAAAATGAAGCTGCGCATTCACGCCCTTTTCTTCCAGCTTTTTTTCTATGCCCTTAATAGTAAAACACTTCAAAACACCGTTGTTCCCGTTGATCTCTGATTCACTGTTTGCTAAGTAGCAACAATTTGAATACATAATCATACACATCGCTGGCATCTCCGCATAATGATGAAATGCTGCAGGCGGTTCTTGGTTCTCTCTTGTAATTGGCACAAAAACCGTTCTTTCTCTTAAAGTGTTGCAATTCAAGTATTCAATTTGATTATTGTCACCATCATATATCAAAAAAGCGTTTTTTCCAGTCAGATATGTAGCAGTCGGATGCATATGAGCTGCACCGAAGAAACAATAAAGTTCTGCAAGTTCACCTGTTTCCATATTCCATTTCCAAATTGAACATGGAACCCCAAAATCATCTGCTACATCATCACAGTCCTCGCCTAGACCTTCGTCATACTCCTCATTATTAAAATTTGAGTTCGCACATGGGTCAAATTCATAAGAGAAGATAAAAGCAAGTGCCCCCGCTGTCGAAAAATACACTTCATTATTCCTATAGATACCGTGAAAAACCTTCTTATAGAGCAAATTTCCGGACAGCTCATAACAAAATGCTTGGTTTGCATCACAAATTAGGGCAATAGATTCACTATCATCGGAAAAAGCAAAAAAAGACAGAACGCTGTGTATCCCTTCAGGAATAATGCAAATGGGAGGTTTCTGTGGATAATCCAAATCAAATATATTTAGTTTAATCGACATTCCACTACTTAATGATTCCTGCACTTTCACCCCCAACCATCTTTTGTTTCGAGAAATTTTCATATATCCTCTGGTTGAGTTATCCCTGTTACCAACCGGATCCCCTGAATAGATTTCATATTCAAATTTACCAGAAACAATATCCCAACATTTAATCAGTCCGGAATCATCTAGAGTAAGGCACTTTTTTTCATAATAGATATACTCGATGATATTGTCCTGATGATTCTGAGGATGGAAGCAATCTTCGTGCAGTACTGCCCCACTAAAATTCGTGCCTACTTTACCAAAGCAGCTCTTTCTGCTGCAAATCACATTAAAGAAATTGCTATGAGACAGATCCAGGCCATGCAAATCTACATATGTTAGTTCCTTTCTTCCATAGAGTATGGACGACAGCAAATTCTCCTGCAAATAATGAATGTCTGTCTTCTTGCAAAGCTTGCGGCACACATCTAAAGCCTCTGCCAAAACAGCCTGCTCATCATTATCCGGTTTGGGTGTATACCAATTGCCAATCTGTTTCTCTAAGTAGGGCTTGTTTCGATGCTCCATGAGGATTTCACTAATCAGTGCGACCTTTTCCAAAGGCCAGAAGCTGGTATTCAGTGTTTTACCGTAAGATGCATCCGATCCTTCAGATTTTATTATAAATTTGCTTGGATTCACTTGCGGAAGCATTCTGAGTAACTGCACAGTCCATATTGCAGAGAAATAATCCCTGAAACTGTGATGACAGAAAGCATATCTTACTCGTTCAACGTAACTGCCTTCATTGATCTGATACTGATAGATAATTCCAAGGTAATCAAATACGCACTTAATAACATCAGTGGTCTTGACAATATCTCCTTCAACTAAAGAATCCAGTGTGGATTGCAAGCAATTCTTGGAATAATGAAAATCCACAAAAGGGTTGCTCCCAGCATCTAAGAAAAGTTCTCGAACCGCTTCTACTGATTTCAATATCATGTGCCCGAAGTTGCCAGCGTTGACAGAGAAAATATCCTCACTTTCAAAGCAAGCTCCAATATATGGAAGAATAAAATCCAATACCAGTTGCGTCTGCAATTCATTCAAAGGGTTTGTTCGAGTTTCTACAGCTCTTTTTCGGATATTATAAAAAGAAGAGTTACGGTGAAAGAAGAAATAAAGGATTTCTCCCTGCGTTTCAGGAAGAAGTGTATTCTCTCCACTAGATGCGAACATACACAAATACAGAGGGGTTCTTAAGCACTCCACCAAATGTTTATTATTCATCACCTCTGCAATAAAATATTCTTGTTTCCCACATCCGCGAAGATGCTCAATAATAACCGAATCATTAAGTCCGGTTACACGAATATTGGTAAAGCCTGCTGCATAGTATGCTGCCTGAGTCTCACGACTAGTTGTGATAATCCTGACATTGTCATATTTTTTTATTGTGGATATCTCATTGCTAAGCAAACTGCGGATACTATATCCCTCATCAATTTTTACCTCATTGAATCCATCTAGCAACAATACATATTGTGGCTTTCCACCGTCAGGCCTCTTCTGAAGTTCTTTTTCCACGTATTCCAGAATTCTATCATCAACCGTATCGAGAGAAACATGATTTTCAAGAAGTGCACCAATGTATCTCGTAATAAATTTTGTTTTCCGTGAAGGATCGTTGTGCCAATGCACGATATCTGTAGGACACCGGTTAAGTTCAATAAAAATGTAAACAAGCAAATCGGAGAATTTCTCAGGACTTTGTGCAAATGATTGTTCAATTAAGTAGTGCAAGAAAGTAGTCTTTCCCGTTCCCCCATTGCCTATTATCGCTACATGATCATTTATGGCTTTGCATAGCTCTGCTAATGGCGCAGACTGGCCGCCTTCTGTTTTTCCTTCTATCGGCACAGTCAGCTTAGGTATATATCCATTCGGTAGTAGGCGGTCAATAATATCATAGGCAAAGCGCTGCCCTTCTTGTTTTGAAATCTCATAGACGGACTTTGATGCTTCCCATAGCAGTTCTCTGGGATTACTCCTTAATATCTCCTCGATCTTCGGATTTATTGGATTTTCCAATTTGGATATCCGATCTTCAAGTGTTCCCATTCTCCCCCAAAATAAATTGCACACCTCATTGAATCTCTGATCCAGAGATTCAATCTGCTGCATTTCATACCAGTCAGCAAGTCCTTGGTGTTTGAAAAGTTCTTCTTTAAATAACACCATGAATAAATCATCAATACTACGGATATCTAACTCCGTCAAATACATTTCACGGTTCGCTTCTCCAGTGTTAGTCCATTCAAGGAATAGACTCTCGATATCATCCGCTGGAACTCCCTTAACGCAGTTCCCCGCCAGGACTCATATCGAGGAACGATGTAATTTTCCATCAGTTTCCTGTGGGTATCGGATAGTCTACTGCTTTGTATACGAGCAAGCACATTCGCTATGCACTCTTTCAACTGACCATCGATACTGTCATCTTTTTCCTCTTTTAACAGGCCAACCGATTTAACCACAGACAGCACAACATCGACACCAGCACTAGCAAGACTCGCCTGCGAACCAGTCTGTGGATAGGCAACTGACATAACAGCCAGTCCTAATTTTACCAACACAGAACACAAGTCTGCCTTGTTCTCTTTTTCCATTGTGAACCCCCTAACCCATAATGATACAAATATTGTTATAATCCTTCATACGGTACCTTGTCTTTATTATGATTATACAGATTGCCAGACTATAAAGCAAGATTCGTGTTAGAAAATAGATTGTTTATTAGAGCCTATCTGAAAACAAAGTATTCTTGTACTATTTCAACAAAATCCAAATGGAAGCAAGATTCACCTCATCCGGGGCAATCGGTCTCCGGTCTAAGCTGAAATGCGTTTAATCCATCTTCGCCCATAGTTTCGAGCGCCACGCTGTGTATTCTCCAAAACTACAGTGGTTACATCATTAGCGAGATCGTGTCGAACCGACCATTTCCTATGTGATATCATATTTCTTCCGATATGCGAAAGGCGTTATATGGAAGTGTTTCTTAAACGCATTTTGAAAATGTGATTGACTGGAAAAGCAAAGAAAGCTGCTGATTTCGCCCAAAGACTTATCGGTGTGTTTCAGCAATGACTTGGCTCTCCTGAGACGGCAGTCCATCATATATGCGCCGATGCTCATGCCAAGCTCATTCCGAAATTTTTTGAACAGATAGGCCCTGCTTTTTCCAGAAAAAGATACCACATCTGCGGCACAAATCGGCTCATTGATATGGGTTGCGATGAACTGCATACACGAGAACACCTCCTTGGATATCCCATCCGGCAGCTTCTGCTGGGCTACTCTCCGGGCAAAGTCTATGGTCATATTGTACTGCAAATTTTTCACCGCTTCCTCTGTCTGCAGCTTTTCACACTCCTGAATGTAGGTGTCGATAAGATGGTAGGTCTCCTCAATATCCATACCGCCTGGGATGGCGGCAAATTTCCCAATCATTGTGATCAAACCGATGAATAGATTCTTAGCCTGCCGGAGCGGTGTTTCCGCCAGCTTCCCCTCCCGGGTGTTGGCCGTGTTGGCGGCCGCCAAAAGGAATGTGTTCAGCTTGTCGGGTTCCCCATTTCGGATCAATTCCAGCATTTGCTGTTCCCAAAAATAGGTGCCATGATTCACTCCTTCTTCCCGTGCTTCATAAAAACTCTGGGAATGACGCTGGCCAATGACAGCTTGATATTCGGTATTGGTTAGGCTAAAAGCCCGCTCCAGCTCCAGCTTTTCTCCGGTCAAAGTGAAGTGCAGGTACAACAATAGATTCAGAAACTGATTGTAGGTGTATTGGGAAATGCCTCCCAGAAATGACGCGATTTCTCCGTAGCGGGTCGGAGGGATCGCGTTTTTGCTCATATAGGATCGGATAAATTCGTCTGTAACAGGGGTGGAATAGGCAGGCCCCAAAACGAGGCTGTGTACACCATCCTTGCATTGTACATAACCATAGTAGCCCGTATCCGAGGAAACATAAACGGCGGGGCTTCCCAGCTCCATCAGCTTGGGCAAAACAAAGGGATAGGGGTCTCCATCCGCATAAAAGCCGGCGGAACAAAGAAAGCTCCCACCCGCGTACACAGCAACGGGCAGATAGTGTGCGGCATAGAACATCTCACAATAGGCTTGATCGTCCATATTTTTTCACCTTGAATATGAATATATAATATTATAGACGTTTATGCAATACATTTCAAGAACCATCTGCTAAAATATGGACAAAAAGGATAGCGGGGCGATAAAATGACCTTGGATTTTTGTAGAAACTGGACATTTTGCAAGGAGGGCGAAACGCCTGTGACCGTTGACCTTCCCCACGATGCCATGCTGCTGGAAAAGCGGGACGGCGGATGCCGGAACGGTGTCAATTCCGGCTATTTCCCCGGCGGCAAGTATGCATATGGAAAGACCTTTGAACTGGACGCTGCCATGCTTGGAAAATCCTTGGCGCTGCACTTTGAGGGCGTCTATCAGAACTGTAAGGTCTATGTAAACGGAAAGCTCGCCGGTTCCCATCGGTATGGATATACCGCCTTTGATGTAGATATTTCTGATTTTGCGGAATCGGGAGAAAACAACATCCTGGTAGAGGTGGACAATTCTCTGGAGCCTAATTGCCGCTGGTATTCCGGCTCCGGGATTTATCGGCCGGTGCATTTGCTCATCCGGGAGCAAAATCACATTTCGCAAGTACATATGGAAACGGTTCAGATCCATCCCGCAAAAGTGCGGGTGGACGTAAAGACGACTCAGGACAGCGACATAACGGTGGATATTTACGAGGGGGAGAAACGAGTAGCCAGCGGAAAGCCTGGCATTTTGGAGGTGCCGGAGGCCAAGCTGTGGAGTGCAGAAAAACCCTTTCTCTACACGATCCTGGTCAGAACGGATACGGACGAGCGGGTGATTGCCTTTGGCATCCGTAAGCTGGAATGGAACGCTGAAAAGGGCTTGACCGTCAACGGTCAGCGTGTCCTGCTTCGTGGCGGGTGCATTCATCACGATCATGGCGTGCTTGGCGCTTGCGAATTCCGGGATGCGGAAGAACGGCGTATCCGAATTTTAAAGGAAAACGGCTTCAATGCGGTGCGGATTGCCCCCAACCCCGCCTCTCAGATCACATTGGAAACCTGTGATAAACTGGGTATGTATGTGCTGAACGAGACCTTCGATGGCTGGTATATCCCCAAGACCTACCACGATTACGCCCGCTGGTTTTCGGAGGATTGGAAGCAGGATGTTACTGCCATGGTGGAATCTGCACGAAATCACCCCAGCGTCATTCTGTATTCCCACGGCAACGAAGTATCCGAAACTGCAACCGAGCGGGGCACGGAGGTCTGCCGGGAATTGACGGACTTTATCCATAGCCTTGATCCGACACGGCCTGTAACCGCCGGAATCAATGTACTGCTGAATGTCTATGCCAATATGGGTCTGGGGGTCTACAAAGACAAAGGCGATTATCAGCCCAAACCCCTCCCCAGGAAGGGCGGCTACAAGGAGAAAAAGACCGGGTCGGCCTTTTTCAACGCCATGGCCCAAAAGCTGGGGCCGCTTATGTTCTTCATGAGCAGAGGAAGAAAAGGTGACAAAGCCTGCCTGGGTGCCGCAAATAGCCTGGATGTTCTGGGACTAAACTATGCTTCTTCCCGGTATGATGAGGATGTCAAGAAATATCCGGACCGACTGATGGTTGGCTCTGAAACCATGGTAGCCGATCTGCCCTACAACTGGGAACGGGTGCAGAAATATCCCCAGCTTCTGGGGGATTTTGTCTGGTCTGCCTGGGATTACCTGGGGGAAGCCTGTATTGGCGACTGGACTTACCATTCCTACAACGGGTTGCCCCTGCTTGCCGGACAGGGAATGATCGATATTACCGGAAAGCCACTGGCGTCGATGTATTTCATGCAGATCGTCTGGGGCCTGCGAAAAGAACCGTTCATTGGAGTACGTCCTCTGAATCACGCAAAGGAAGCGCCAACCACCGGCGCATGGCAGTTTACAAATGCCATCGACAGCTGGAGCTGGCAGGGCTATGAGGGAGAAAAAGCTGTTGTAGAAGTTTATGCGAATTCCGCATCCGTTCGCTTGCTCCTGAATGGCAAAGAGATAGCAAACAAGCCTGTCAAGAAGTGCAAAACACTTTTCAAATTGCCCTATCAACCCGGAACATTGACTGCGGAAGCATTGGATGAGCGGGGCAATGTGATCTCCAGTCACAGCCTGACCACCGCAGGCGAGGAAACCGTGCTGAGAGTAACGCCTGACAAAATGGTGCTGTGTGCCAACAACCAGGCTCTTTGCTATCTGCCCATTGAATTCACGGACAAGGCGGGCAATCTGAAACCTTACATGGAGCAGCGGGTGGAGGTCGCGGTTGCGGGAGCGGCCACCCTGGCTGGTTTTGGCAGCGCCCTGTGCAAGACCAACGAGGTCTTTGACAAACCGTATCATCATTCCTACCGGGGCCGCTGCCTTGCGGTGCTTCGGGCAGGTAGTACTCCTGGAAAGGCAAAAGTAACTGTAACATCAGCAGGCATGGAGCCTGTAACAATCGAAGTGGAGGTACAGTAAATGACGAAATTTCGCTTATTTGGCCGTCAGACAGATGAAGTGTCCGAAAGAGAATTGAGCCACAGGCAGCTTGCCCGTGAGGTGGCAGCAGAGGGCATGGTACTTTTGAAAAATGAGGGTGTCCTACCCCTGCAAAATAAGAAAATTGCATTATTCGGCGCAGGTGCCCGAATGACCGTTAAGGGCGGTACCGGTAGCGGTAATATGCAGGAGCGGTACAGCGTCAGCATTGAAGAAGGCTTGAAGAATGCAGGGTTTACGCTTGCTTCCACCCGGTGGATGGATCGTTTTGACGCAGCCTTCGCAGCGGAAAAAGAGGCATGGCGGCTGAGTATTGAAGCTCGCATTAAGGGCTATAAGCCCTGGGAAGTGCAGCGGATGTTCGACGAAGTCATTCATGTGACTCCACTGCGCTTTCCCATTGGCGACGAAATTCAGCAAGGAGACTTGCCGGAAGATACGGATACGGCCATCTATGTGATTGCCCGGCAGGCAGGCGAAAGCGCCGACCGCCGCTTAGAAAAAGGCGATTATTATCTGGCGGATGTGGAGGAAGCAAATATCCGCACCCTTGCTGAGCACTACGAAAAGGTTCTGCTGGTAATCAACTGCGGCGGAATTTTGGATCTGTCCATTCTGGATGAAGTTCCGGGAATCGGAGCTGTCCTTCACTTTGTGCAGGGCGGTGAGGAGGGCGGCAATGCCTTTGCGGACATCGTCAGTGGCAAGGTCACGCCCTCTGGTAAACTGACCGATACTTGGGCAATAGACTATTACGATTATCCTTGCGCCGAGGAATTTGGCATTCTCGGCGACGTTCTGCAGCAGAATTACCGGGAGGGTATCTATGTCGGTTACCGTTGGTTTGATGCCAATAAGATTGAACCCCGCTGGCCCTTTGGATTTGGGCTGAGCTATGCTGATTTTGAAATCACGGTCCAGAATACACAAATCGTCGGCACCATGGTAACCGTAACCGCTTGTGTGCGCAACATAAGCAGTTGCTACTCGGGTAAAGATGTGGTGCAGCTTTACCTCGCAAAGCCGGAGGGTAAGCTCCATAAAGAACATAAGGCGCTTGCTGCATTCCGCAAGACCGGTTTACTGGCACCCGGACAGGAGGAAATCTGCACACTGCAGGTTGACCTGCAGGAGTGCGCTTCTTATGACGAGGAAACTGCCTGCAAATTACTGGAGCAGGGTGAATACGGTGTTTTTATTGGAAGCGATTCCCGTAAGAACGCTCTGTGTGCTGTGCTGACGCTGGAAAAAACTGTAGTCACCGAAAAGCTGACCAACATTCTCCCGATTTCGAAGGAATTTGAGCTGTTTGTTCCTCAAACGAAAGCACTTGTTTACCCCGCAGAGGTGCAGCATCTAACAATCCAAATGGGTGCATTCGTCAAAAAAGGAATCCACTATGATGCACCCATACCGGTCATTAAAACAAAGCAGACGGGCGAATACCTGAAAACCCTTTCTGATAAGGAATTGATTGAACTGTGTGTCGGTGCCGGCTTTAACGGACTGGGCTATAATGTGACACCCACCACAGTAGGGCGGACCAGCATCAACCTTTTGAGGAAGGGGATTCCGAATGTGAACTTCTCCGATGGGCCAGCCGGACTGAATCTTTGCCCCAAAAACGCCTATACGAAGTTTGGCGTGCCGAACTACGTTGATGAACTTCCTCAGGACTGGCAATGGGGATGGATCCGGAAGATAGAACCCTTTGTCTTGGCAAAGCCCGGCAAAGGCTATCGGGTCTATCAATATATGACCTGCTTCCCGGCAGCGACCTTACAGGCACAGACCTGGAATCCCTCCCTGATTGAAGAAGTCGGTCATGCCATCGGCACAGAAATGATTGAGGCCGGCGTGACCCTCTGGCTTGCCCCCGGTCTGAACATCCACCGCAATCCCCTCTGCGGCAGAAACTTTGAGTATTATTCCGAAGATCCTTATGTGTCCGGCGTTATGGCAGCATCCGTCACGAGAGGCGTCCAGAGTCATCCCGGTTTGGGTGTTACCATCAAGCACTTCTGCTGTAACAATCAGGAAGACAAGCGGGAGACCGTTTCCGAGAATGTGCCGGAGCGCGCTCTTCGGGAAATCTACCTCCGGGGATTTGAAATCGCAGTTCGGAAGTCCAAGCCCTGGGCAGTAATGACGTCCTACAATCTTGTCAATGGTGTGCACACATTTGCAAGCAATGATCTGTGCACCAAAGCGCTGCGCAATGAGTGGGAATATCAGGGGCTTGTTATGACCGACTGGACCGCCAGTGAGAAAAGCCCCGGCGAACATACATCTTGCATCCTTGCGGGTAACGACTTGATCATGCCCGGCCACCCCGGCGCAAAAAAGGAATTGACCGCAGCCCTGAAAAGCGGTCAGATCAAACGTTCTGAGCTGGAAGTTGCCGCGGCAAATGTTCTAAATGTAATTTTCTCCAGCAATGTATGGAGTATAAATGAATAAAGAGGAGATATGGTTATGAAAACACAAGAGCAAATCGATGCAAGAGACCGAAAAGAATTAGCGCAAAGAAAAAACAGAAAGACAAAAAAGCACTGAAATATGGCTTGCTCCTGACACTGCTTGCCCTGTTCCTTGCCAGCGTAACGGACGAGATCAGTTCTGCCATTGGTGTTCAGGTTCAGTCCAGCGTCGTTACGGAATTCTTTGTCAGACCTCTGAATGTTCCCTACAACGAAGCCATGGCAATGTTCAGCACTGCCACCACATTTTCCTATGCCTTAATGGCGCTGGTTCCTTTCTACAAGGCGCTGGCTGACAAGTTCGGCAGAAAGCCGTTCCTGGTTCTCAACACTCTGGGGATGGGTGTCGGCATGGCTCTGGCCTGGTGGTCTCCCAATATGGTTCTCTATTTTATTGGCTACGGTATGACCGTGTTCTTCGTTCAGCATGACATGCAGATCGTTTATCTGTACGAGATTGTTCCGAAGGAAAGAAGAGCTACCATCTACGGTCTGATCAAAGGCATCAGCACCCTAGGCGTCGTTCTGATCCCCATGCTGAGAAGTTCCGTCATGGGCACCGACACAACGTTGTGGAGAGGTGTGTATTTCCTGCCTGCTCTGATCGCCATCGCTGTTTCCGTCTTCTCTCTGGTGGTTACCCGGGAGTCCAAAACCTTCCTGGATCAGCGGATCTCTTATCTGGAGTCCCCCTATGAATTGCGTCACCCCGAAGTGAAAAAACTGTCCAGGGAAGAGGAGAAAGCGCAGAAGGCAGAGGTTAAGCAGCACAAAACCGGCGTGTTCCATGCGCTGGGTCATCTGTTCAAGAACAAGCAGCTGTTTTGGCTTGCCATGGTCAGTTCCGCATTCGCGCTGGGCAGCACCACCATCTCCGGCTTCTCCGAATCCATTATGACGGACTTTGGCATGACCTCCGAAGCCGTCAACGAAGCACTGTTGATCTATCCCTTCCTGTATGCCGCATTGATCGTTGGCGCAGGCTTCGTAGGCGACAAGCTGGGCAGAAAGACCATCGTCAGCGTTTGCGGTGCTCTGGCTGTGGGCGGCTTCATCGGCTTCAATATTTCCGCATGGCAGGGAGCGTCTCCCTATCTGGTGGGTATTTTCTACGGCCTGTATCTGGGCTGCTGGTGGATTACCCTGGACTATGTTGGCATGATGGTTGCAGAATCTGCTCCCACCTATAACCGCGGCTCCGTACTGGGTGCCGTGAATCTGATCACCATGGTAGGCAGCGGCATTGGCAGCGTGGTTCCTATTTTCGCGGTACTGCTGTTCGAGCGGATTGGCTTCGGCTATATGACCGCTGTTATGCCCTTTGCTTTCATCGGCGTCCTGCTGCTGATCTTCAAGGTCAAAGAAACCAAGGGCGTGGATCTTGACAAGGTTACCTACTAAAAGAAAGCGTTGTGAAGAGATATGGCAAATCCGTTTTTACCCTTAAATACCTATATTGCCGATGGAGAACCCCATGTGTTTGGCAACCGGGTATATCTGTTTGGCTCCCATGATAAAGCCGGCGGCGACACCTACTGTATGCGCAACTATGAATTCTGGTCCGCCCCTGTGGAGGATTTGGAAACCTGGAGCTGCAAGGGTGTGTCTTACCGGGCAGATCAGGATCCGCTGTATGGGGAAAAGCTGAAATATATGTATGCACCTGACGTGGTGCAGTGGAATGACGGCAGGTTCTATCTCTACTATTGTATGTCCGGTGAAAAGGGCGCAGGCGGCTATGGCGGACCGATCAGCGTAGCCGTCTGCGATACCCCGGACGGGCACTATGAATACTATGGCTTTGTCCGCAACCCGGACGGCAGCCCCATGTTGAAATATGTTACCTTCGATCCGGCCGTGATCAATGATGCCGGCGTGATTCGGCTCTACTACGGAACATGGTATCCCTTTCACGAGTACGGGAAACTGCTGGAGCCCATTTTCCGCAAGGTTGAAAGCAAGCTGTTCGGTAAAACTGTCGCAGAGATTCGAGCCTGTCCTGACGGGATTATGGGCGCAAACCATGTGATTTTGGCTGACGATATGCTGACGATTTTATCTGAGCCATGCCACATATTGCCCAGCCGGGTAAAGGGGACCTCCTTTGAGAAACATCCTTTCTTTGAGGGAAGCTCCATCCGAAAGATTGGCAGTACCTATTATTTTATTTATTCCTCCAGTAAGGGCCATGAGCTTTGTTATGCCACAAGTCCTTACCCGGACCGGGCGTTTGTTTATGGCGGAACCATTGTTTCCAATGGCGATGTAGGTTATCAAGGTCGACGGGAAAGGGACAGGCTGAATGCCACAGGCACCAATCACGGCAGCATTGAGCGTATCAATAGGCAGTGGTATGTGTTTTATCACCGCAATACACATAAATCTGCATATTCCAGACAGGCTTGTGCAGAATCCATCGAGATACGGTCTGATGGAAGCATTCCTCAGGTAGAAATGACCTCACAGGGCATTGGACGCTCTCTGGAAGCAGATCGAACCTATCCTGCGTCCATTTGCTGCAATCTGTACAGCGGATTGATGCCCCACATCGGCAACGGTGTCATAAAGAAAAGCGTTCCTTTTATCGCCGACGAGGATGGTCGGCAAATCGTTGTGGCAACCAATAAAACCCGGATTGTGTATAAATACTTTGATTTGGCAGACGGTGAGTACATTCTCACCATGCGCTGCAAATCAGGCGGCAGTGGAAAATTAAGCGTACAAACAGGTCTTGATGAAGCGATTGCTTTGACAAAGCCATCCAAAACCTGGGACACCATGGAGATCCCCTGCTCTTTCCGAACCGGTATTCAGCCCTTGATTTTGCATTATCATGGCTCAAAGGAATTTAGAATTCAATCACTTTGCCTTCGCAGGAGGAAACGATATGAAAACGGAAATAAATAAAAAATACGGCATCGTCGCCTTGCTGTTTACCGTATGCAGCGCAATTTCTCTAATCTCAGCGGTTGCTTATTTGATCACGAGTGCGGACGGCGCGCTTTATAATGTCCTTGCGCTGGTATGGCTTGTGACGATTGCTTCCGGCTGTGTACTTGCAGTATTCTCCCATGGCCCCCGCTGGGTATCTTTTGTATACCTTTCCTGTGTGATCCTTTATGGACTGCTGCACATCGTGTCCTCCTATTTGCTGATGATCGCCATGGGTGCGATGAGCGCTGGCGGTATGGCCTATATCCTGCTGCGGGGGCTTCCTGTGTGTCTGATCTTTGCATCAGGCTGCTTTATGGGCATTACGGTGTTTCCGAAGAGGCCTTCCTGGGCTGTCTGGACGAAATGGTGGAGCAAGCCTTCGACGACCAGTGCACCGGCACCAATCCCCGGTATCCGCTGATGAAGGAGATCAAAGAGATGTACCTGAACGCCTATTACGGCGGATAAGCAGACACACACTCTGCGGAACGGAACCATGGTCATCTGCCAGTTCGCGCCAATACCCTGCTTTCGTAGTCCCTTTTGAAGAGGCAGAAGAATACCTGATGTACCCGCAAGGGGGGTATGCCGCAGCCGTTGCCAGCTTCCGCTGGCAACGGCTGCGCAGTATTTCCTGCTTTTGGTGCTGAAGAGCGGGCAGAAAAGATTCACCCTTCAACCGCGCCGATGGCCTTCCAAGTACTTTCAGGCCGTCAGCTCACAAAAAACTTATTCCCCTTCCTGATAATGTGCCACGATTTCCGGAGTAATCGGAATCAACTGACAGTTTTCAATCGCATAGATGATGTCACAGAGCTGCTCAAGATCTTTATAGTGGTGGGATGTCAGGAAAATTGTTTTTCCCTCGGCTTTTAGCATTCGGATAATGGATTTTACATCCTGGTAAGTGTGATAATCCAGTGCATTGAAAGGTTCGTCCAGCACCAGAATATCTTGTCCCTCCATAATAGCCTGTGCAAGTCCCAGCTTTTGCTTCATGCCAAGGGAATAGTCTGTCTCTTATACACATCTCCGAGCCCACGAGACCTCTCTACATCTCGT
>ERZ1027089.668-NODE-668-length-15729-cov-7.028774_pt1 | contig 15729 bp, 10 predicted proteins | sample MGYA00519412_ERZ1027089 | MGnify/ENA primary metagenome ERZ1027089 (study PRJEB26926, sample SAMN06164433) | human gut metagenome | biome: ENVO:00009003; feature: ENVO:2100002; material: ENVO:00002003 | host: Homo sapiens | place: USA | collected 2012 ... | reverse complement strand
GATGTAGAGAGGTCTCGTGGGCTCGGAGATGTGTATAAGAGACAGGTGCTGGACTTGGTGGACAAGGGGCTTGTCACCGACCAGATGGTTTTAACAGTCGGCTACGATATTGAGAATCTGACCGACCCGGTGCGACGGGCAAAGTATCAAGGTGCGGTCGAGACGGATCACTACGGAAGGCAGATCCCTAAACAGGCACACGGCTCTATCAACCTTGACGGTCACACATCCTCCACGCGCAAAATAATGTGTGCCGTGTCCGAACTTTTTGACCGAATTGTGGACAAGAATCTGCTTGTCCGCCGTATGTACGTTGTGGCGAATCATGTCCTTCCGAAAGCGGACGCACCGAAGAAAAACGATGAAGATGTGCAGCTCAACTTCTTCACCGACTATGCCGCCGAAGAGGAAAAGCAGAAAGCTGAGGACGCCGCATTGGAGCGCGAAGAAAAGATACAAGCCGCTACGCTTGCAATCAAAAAGAAGTACGGAAAGAACGCCATCCTCAAGGCGATGAATCTTGAAGAAGGTGCAACTGCAAAAGACCGCAACGCGCAGATCGGCGGGCATAAGGCGTAGGAAAAATTGAATTTGCCGAAGATATTGTGGGTGAGCATTGGGTACCACTGACACAGGAATTATAAAATATAGGAGGTAACTCATTTGGATACAACTGAGAAAAAGAAATCACGTGATTTTAATATTTACTATCTGAATTTCAGTAAGGTATATGAAATCGCAATGATGATCAACAATGTTATCCTTACTAAAATTGAAACCGACAAATCAAGCAGTTTTGAAGAACAGTATGGTTTCACATCTTCCATCTCTGCACAAGGAACAAAACAGTTCCTTGATGGAATAAAGGCATCTATTTCAGCGGACGCAAGGGAAACTTCCATATCGTCGACAAAAGTAGTGGAAAGTTTGGACGTAAAGACGACCAAATCTATCCTTTTGCGTAGGATCATTGAGCAGTGCGCCTCTGTGACTTTATTGGACAACTCGGTAGAGGGCGATCTTGTAAAAGTAGATCGCGTTAAATTAGAACTGTTGAACGAAGAAAGTCTGCGGCAATTCCTTATTCTACGCCGTGATGCATTAAAGGGTATGCGGGTAGAAGGTATGGAAGTAAATAATCTGGTCAGTTCGATGTTGCAAGACTATGCCTATATTTTGAAGGGACTTGTATATGATGAAAGTATGAAAGAACCTGTATCTGAAATCATCATTAAGATTCCAATGGAGATTCAATCGGAATTTGAGAACAAGTACAACATCAACGATCTGCTTATTGGTCATGTATCTATCGTTGGCATCTATAAAGGCATCATAGGCGAAGAATTTATTACTTCAAATACATTCACCTATTTCCAAGAAGCCGGCGCTCGCAAGGAAAAGCAGGAGGAAACTGCCAGCAAAATAATCAAAAGCAACACGCAGCCTGTATCGCATGACACAGAAACAAAAAAGAGTGATGATGACTATCATTTCGTTGACACTTTAGCAATAATTCAAAATGTGGCATTCAAACTGGAAGAAACCCCTGCTCCAAAACTTCACTGGTGGAACCGCTTTGGTGTTTGGTTGAGTAAATTGAGGAGGAAATAACTATGGATCATACCCTGTTTACTTACCGCAATCTTGAGGAATTGAGGAAAATACAAGAAGAAAGAGAAGTATTTACTTTCATGTTTGTTGAAACAAAAGAAATGATAGATACTTGCCCCGAAGTCTGCATTGACATATCTGCGTTGGTTTATTATTTGCAATCCAACAAAAACAACATTCAACTAGTGTATATTAATTTTGAGGGGATGACAGAGGATACCATTATCATTGCTGAAGAAACGATATCCGAAAGTGCGCTTGAACTGTTACCTTTCCTCATCTCAGATATCGGCAGTTATTTCCCTGAAGAAGACATGAGTCCTAAGCAGGAAGTATTACCCCATTTCAAACCATATCTGAGGCAAAAGATTTATAAGTATAATAACGCTGCAGATCTGGACCATATTATTCAGTATTCGACAGAGCACAATATACCTATCGCAACCTTTTCTCTGGCGAATGGAGAATTGAGAAAGGAATTTGAACAATTCAATAAATCAGCAGAGATGGCGTTGATGGACTTGACCTCTGTTTCCTATGCGATAGAGGATAATAAGACACTGATATATGCCTTGGAGCAGCTTCTAAACAGCTTGCCAAATGTTAAGGTGATTGCTCAAACTACACAAGTTGATACGCTTTTAAGATATTTTCCGCTGTTTTTTGATGGACAAGAGCCTTTTTGTAAGTTGCTTCCCGATTTAGCTGGCTTAGGCGAGGAAATTCCTGAAGAAAGTATACTTGCAAAAGTCACGGACTTGAATGGCTCTTCGTTCGACACCTTCATTGACATGTTCAATCATAATTTAATCGGCCATAGTTATTTCAAAGAGAGGTTACGGTATACTTTAAAGAATTTTATTTCTTTAAACAAAGCAAAGGAGCAGAAAGTTCTTTCAATTTTTCTGTTTGGCGCATCTGGAATTGGAAAAACCGAGGTCGCAAGATTAATTGCAAGCGGGCTCCAGAATGACTGTTATTTAGCAAAAATCAATTTCCAGAATTACAGTAGTCAAGATGCGCTGAATAGTTTGATTGGGAGCCCGGCAGGTTATGTTGGCTGTAATCACGGAGAATTAAGTGAGAAAATCCAAAAGAGCAAAGTAGGCGTACTGCTTTGCGATGAATTTGAAAAGACTACTCGTCCAGTTTTCTCTTTCTTTCTGGAGTTGCTGGAAGAAGGCCGTTTCACGGATTCAATGGCAAGAGAGTATGACTTGGATGGATATGTTATTATCTTTACTTCAAACCTTCTCAGCGAAGTAGAATACAAAAAAGCAATTCCTCCTGAACTTCAAACACGCTTTGATTTAGTATGCGAATTTGAGAAGCCTACAATGGCAGAAAAGACAGCATTTCTGGATTTGCTGTTGGAGAAGGCAAAAATCAAGTATTCTGAGCAATTTGCAGAGAGCGAAATGACAGAAGATGAGAAAAAGCAGTTATATGCCTTTGATTATTCATCTCTTTCGGCATTAAGGGATATCAAGCGAGTGTTTAACAATCGCCTAATGGATTATTTCACAGAAAAAGGTGTTTTGCGATAATAAGTATCGATGATCACATCCGATTCAATGTCTCTTGCTATTAGAATCACCACTAATACCTTGATGCATTGTTATTGTGAAGAATTCGGCAACTTCCGGTTTGAAGGGGGATTTGAATGTACGACGATATAATCAATCTGCCTCACCACGTCTCCAAGACGCGACCACAGATGCCGATGTCGGACCGAGCAGCGCAGTTCGCGCCCTTCGCAGCACTCACCGGATATGACTCCGCCATCAAGGAAACCGGGCGTCTAACGGACGAAAAGATTGACCTTGACGAGGAAGCACTGACCGATTTGAATATGAGGTATCAACTCCTCGTTGATGCGCTCGATGAAGAGCCGGAGGTGGAAATCACCTACTTTAAGCCCGATGAACGCAAGTCCGGCGGCGAATATGTGACTGTAACCGGCACGGTCAAAAAGGTCGATGACTTTGAGCGCCTGATCACCATGCAGAACGGCACCAAAATCCCGATGGACGATGTCTTGGCCGTTGACTGGGATTTTTTCTCAAATCTAAAATGATTACGCTCACCATACGGCCAAATGAAATAAATAACGAAGTATAATATGGCTGTACTGTAAAGCACGAAGCAGTCATTTATATGCATAGGTACTGAACACGAGAAAGAGCATGGACGGAATAATATTCATCCTTGATAGCGGCGGTTCTGCAATAGCTTGTAATTGATAGTGATTCTCAAAAGCAGGGATTGCTCAAAAACGGACATAACAAAAAGCCCCCATGGTAGAATGCTTTTAGATTCTTCCATAGGGGACCTTTTTAACATTTACATAGTCTGGAATGTTTTTATTTCATGACCGCATTTAACAGAGATTGATAGTTGTCAACCACATCATAAACTACATTTCCGTTACTGATTGCCTTGAAATGCTCTTTTGCACAGCTGATTTTGGATTCCTCAATGAGCCGGAACTGCATAGACGACATAGAGCCTTTTGTTTCGGCAACAAAATAGATGTGTTTGACGGTACCTTCATAGAAAGCAATTGCCCAGTCTGGATTATAATGCCCCACCGGTGTTGCAATATAGAAGCTGTCCGGCAGTTTCACATAAACCGCAACATCTGTGTTCGTGTCCAGATCGGTCGCAAAATCGCGCTCGTTTGTGGAATCATATACGATATGATCATATAGATGCCGCTGTGCTTTCATCGCGTTTGTTCCGAGCTTGCCCTTGATGGTCGGTTCCGTAAAGATGTCCGTGTCGTAATGTTCATCCAGCACATTGTAGGTGATGTGCTGAATAATTGCAGTTGCCTTTTCATCATTGATCAAGGCGGCTGCTTTAATAATAAACTCTTCGGGATTGAACTTGAACTGCTCAAAAACAGATTTTTCAATACCGGTTAGGATTGCAACGATGGCCTTTCGGGTCAAGCCGGTTTCTGCGACCAATTTGCCGATCAAATCGTATTTCACGCTGCTGTTTGTGCGGATTTGTCTGCTGCTGTCATAAGTGGATGACTTTGACTTCGAGAATGCACTTCCGTCAAGAAGCGAGTCCTTTGATTTGATTTCATCCATTGCGCCGCTTTCGACCATAAAGTAAACTTTCGGCACATGCAGGTTGCAGTTGACGGACGAGATCGCCTTTCTTACAAGCTCATCGGTATCAAAATCAACCACATACACAGATTTCGGGCTGATGCGTTTCCAGAGAGCCTTGAACTCCGGCATAGCAAGCTTGTCGGGATCAACTTGCAGCTCGACGTTCTTGTCGCGGGCATTCTCCGGCTGCATAGCGCGGCTGTCATAGACGGAATCAAGAATATTGATTACAGAATCGCGGCTGTCAGCCACTTCCTCCGCAACTTGAATCGCACCGTTTGCCTTGTCGGTATAATACTTATCTGTCAGCACTCCGCGCTTAACATATCCGCTGGAAATCAAATCCTCAAAGATTGCCTGCGCCGTATCGCTGTCCACAATCTGTTCATTGCCTCTGGCATCCACAATGACCTTGCCTTTGAACAGATCAGCGGTAACAGCCACAGGACGTCCGGCAACCGCATCGGCAAGCTCAGTCTGCAAGCCCTTTGCAAAACTGTCATAGCTCTCACTGGCGATGACGGTCAGAACATTGATGGACTGCACGTCATTTCCAAGCACGTTGGCGTCCATGCGCTCGCCGTCCTGATTGACGCACAGGCGCAGACCGCGACCGACCTCTTGCCGCTTGCGAACCTCGCTGCTGCTTTGTTTCAGTGTACAAATCTGGAACACATTCGGGTTATCCCATCCTTCACGCAACGCGGAGTGCGAGAAAATGAAACGCACCGGGGACTTTTTCGGATCGCGATCCAGAAGCAGCTCCTTATTCTTCATAATCAGGTCATAAGCGTCAATATCGTCGGATGTACCCTCCTTCTTGTCGGAGAGCTTGCTGTTGGTCATCTTGCCCTTTTTGTCCACGGAGAAGTAACCGGCGTGGGTATCATGGGCAGAAATCGCATCCAGATAGCGGATGTAGTCCTCGTCTCCGATTTCCCGCTGCATGGAGCTGAGAATGTCGTTGTATTCTTCCTCGAACATATCCGCATAGATGCCGTTGAACGGATGCCCGGCCTCGTCGTACTGCTTGTACTTTGCAACCTCGTCGATGAAGAACAACGACAGGACTTTGATGCCCTTATGGAAAAGCTGACGTTCCCGCTCCAAGTGAGAAAGAATTGTCTCGCGGATCTGAATGCGTCGGAGCTGGTCTTCGCTGACCTTACCGATCACATCTCCGGCAAAGATTTTGATACCGTTCAGGAACTCTACGGAGTTGTCGCGTCCGTCGATAGACTTGACCACAAAGCCTTCCTTATACTCGTCGAGCTTGCCAGACTCGCCGGAGTTGTCATAGAGGTTGTAGCCGATACCGACTGTGGCGGTTTTCTTGCGAAGGCCCTTTGCTCCAATGCAGTCAAACTGAATGGTTGCTGTCGGGTCTGCTTTGGAAAGATTGATGCTTTCCAGATAGACGAAGCCATCGGTTGCCGTGCTGCCGGACTCCGTGATGCCTTTAACGGCAATCTTCTTGACCAGCCGCTTGTTGTACGCTTCCATCGCATCAAGGCGGTAGACCATGTTATAAATGCTGTCTGCCTTGTGGGTCGCAGAGTAGCGCAGCGTCAGCAGCGGGCAAAACTCTTTTAGCCGTTCTTTTGTCTGCTTGCCCTCGACTGACTGCGGCTCGTCAATAATCAGAATTGGGTTTGTCTTTGCAATAATGTCGATCGGGCGACGGGAACGGAACTCATCCAGCTTCATGTAAATGCGCCGCGCGTCCTTCCCCTTGGCGTTGAACGCCTGAGAGTTGATGATCATGACATTGATGGCGCTATCCGACGCAAAGCGGTCAATTTCCGTGAGCTGGGCAGAATTATAGATGAAGAACCGGATTTTCTTGCCGTATTCCTCTGCGAAATGCTCCTGCGTCACCTGAAAAGACTTATAAACGCCCTCGCGGATGGCGATGCTCGGCACGACCACAATGAACTTGCTCCAGCCGTAGTGCTTGTTCAGCTCATACATGGTCTTGATGTAGGTATAAGTCTTACCGACGCCGGTTTCCATTTCAATCGTCAGATTATAACGACCTTCCAGCTTATCCGACGGCTTGATCTGATTTGTGCGCTGCACCTTTTGCAAATGTTCTAAAATCAGATTGTCAGAAAGCTCCGGCACAATGCGTTCGTTACGCCAGCCGGTGAAGTTTGTGTAATCTGTGAGCTCCTGCTGACCGTAACCTCTGTCTATCATGTAGGTAGGCGTGAGGTATGGCTGCCCGGCGAAGACGTCAACAACTGCTTTCGCCGCATCCGCTTGAAATTTTTGATGTTTGAATTGGAGTTTCATAACTGATGCTCCTTGGTTTTCTTTTTAATCATTTTCAGATTTATTTCTTTACATTTTTCACGGTTATCACGAAACTTTTGCTCAATTACATTGTCTGATTCCGTTTTAGCCACAGGACGTAAATCTGTGTTGTAGTGAGAAAACATTGTCCAAATCGCTGCATTTGCAAAAGCCGCTAAAAAACGAGACTCGATCGCGGGTACAGGGTTTCCCTCAAATGCGTAACGCCAGTCAACGAAGGCGCTTGAGAGCAAAATAAGCTCATCGAGTCTTTTTTTAGAGTCCGCATACTCCGGTGCCTTTTCGATTAAGTGTGCCCGCAGTTCCTGTCGAAAGGATTCCGGAAGCATCTTAAAAAGAATTAGCAAGTTGTGCTCTTTTCCATATTCAATATGGTTTTTAGCTAAAATTGCCTTGAGTGCTAATTCGACAGAAAATGCGCCGTTTACAACTAAAGGGGCAAAAAGCAAAAGCAGCGTATCTGAATCATCCCTGCTTAGTCGGTCAAGTTCTATATATGCGTTATAAAATGACTTTGCTTGATAGACTAATAAGTCGGCGTTCATCAGATCACCCTCACACGCTTGGAAATATCGTAGGCATCCTCCGGCATATAGAGCTTGAAAATCTCAAACACATTGATTTTCTCCGGGCTGGATGCAAAGCCGGAATCGCGGAAGACGGCGCGGAGCGGCTTACGTTTGGCAATCTCCTTGACCACACTTTCGGGAATATTCGCGTCAAAACAGGCGATGAGGTCGCCGTCATTGTAGGTATGGACAGTGCAGCCGTCGATTTTCTCGGATTTGTACGGCAGGGACAGCGGCAGACCCCAGTCGATCAGGCAGCCGAACAGCAGGTCGAGGTCGGTACGGTCATCCTTGATGTTGGATTCCAGCCCCGCGAGCATCCCCTGATCGTAGTCATCCGGCGCATAGTAGACATCCTTCATGTTGGTATCGTCCAGCTTGAGAACGCGGAAACCGATGTCGAGGTCTTGCGTGGTCATGGGGCTTTCGGACTTGATCTTGTCTCCGGCGCGACGGATGCGCTCCTTGCCGATTTCGCAGATGTTCTTGTAGCCCGCTTTGTAGGCTTCGCTTGTTTCGTCACACTTTTCAGGAAGCTGCACCATAATGAATTTGCGGTGTCCGCCGTCCTCGGCATTGAGTTGCATAACAGCGTGGGCGGTGGTGGCGGAGCCGGAGAAGAAGTCGAGGACGATACTGTCTTTAGAACTATACAGTTGTAATGTTCGCTTAATCAGCGCAACCGGCTTCGGATAATCAAAATATGCTTTTCCATCGAAAAGATCTTTAAGGCGTTTTGTGGCATCTTGCGAATGTCCGACGTCAGAATATTTCCATATTGTCATTGGGGTTATTCCCTGCTTTACATCAGTAAGGAATCGTTTTATTCGAGGAACATTGTCTCCGGATTCACCAAACCATATTCTATTTTCCATCTTATATTTTTCAAAGGTTTTTTGATCAAGTCGCCAACAATAACCACTTGGAGGTAGAATAGTCCTACCGCTTGGAGAAATAATTTCATAAACCTTGCTTTCAACGCGCGGACCAACAGATAAATCTCCTGATGTCCACGGACCCCGGGGATCGTTATCTGGATTGTTGTACCTATCATTCGCTTCTGCGTTGCGTGGAAGCCCATTGCAAACAGCTAATTCAATATTCTTTGCATAACAAAGAATATAGTCATGGCTTTCTGAAAAGTGTTTCTTGAGGTTGACTGGAGAATATGCTCTTTCCCAAACAACTTGAGCAATAAAATTATCTTCACCAAACACTTCACTGCACATTTTCTTCAAATTTTCCTGCTCATTATCATCAATACTGATAAAGATAACCCCATCATCCGTCAGCAGATTTCTTGCCAGCATCAACCGGGAATAAATCATGCTGCACCAATCGGAATGGAAGCGCCCGTTGGTGTCGGTATTCTTGAACAGGCGGTTTTCGTCCTCGTCGTACATTCCCATCTGCGCGTTTTCTTCTTCCTGCGAGCGCATGAAATCGTCGGCGTAGATGAAGTCGTTGCCGGTGTTGTACGGTGGGTCGATGTAGATCATCTTGACCTTGCCGAGATAGCTTTCCTGCAAGAGCTTGAGAACTTCCAGATTGTCGCCCTCGATGTAGAGGTTTTCGGTGGTGTCCCAATCCTTGCTCTCTGCCACACAGGGGCGCAGCGTCTTCCGAATCGGTTTGTTGGCTTCCACGATTGCCGCTTTCTTGCCGACCCATGTAAACTCGTATGCCTCGTCCCCGTCCACCACGTCCGGCGAAAGCATCTGTTTCAGCAGCTCAAAATTGACCGCCCGCTTGGACACCTTCTTCTCCGGCGTGCTGTGTTCCTCGTCCAGCATCTCCGTGACGCAGTTGGGAAATAGTGCAGCAATGCGGTCAATATTCTCCGCCACCATATCCGGCGACTCCATGCGTAGTTTATCCATTGGTAGTTCCTCCCTTAATTTTTATCAAGAACTTCATAACAACACTCGTTAGTTCGATAATATACTCGATTTCGTTGCTGTTTATCGCATCATTGTGTTTAACATGATTATTTTGGAAATCTGTATAGTATTTAACAACTTGTTGTACCATATTTCTTAATTCAACCGATGCACCTGCGCTTTTAAGCATTCCCCCGATGCCAGGAATCTGATTTTCTAAGCTCTTTCCATTATTGAGCAAGTCTTTGACCAACAACTCGAAAGAAAGTCTCATATCATCAAGTGTATTTCTTTCGAAAATGCCTCCCTCATATTTAGATAATGCACTTTCATACTGAGTCAACGATAACGGATGACCCGATAACCAATGTTTTGTTTTTTGGATGAGTTCCGTTTCGCTGATCTTTTCTGTGGCAAGATTTCCGTATCTCGTAAATAGGTTAACTTTAAGCTCCTTGACCTTCTCTTTGTCGCTCATCAATGGAAGGTCACATAGTTCTTTAATTATTTTGAATTGTTCTGGAGCATCAAAGACTCTCAGGTTTTCCTTGAGCGCAGTGCGCTTATTGAGAGCATCAAAAGGATAACTGCCATAAGGTATTTTTCGGTTATAATCAATAGCATATGAATTGCAGTATTCTACAATTTTTATACCGTTTAGTCCATAATTTGTATCGGCAAGAATATCACAAGCATATGACAGAAAAGCATCGTCCAATTTAGCCATAATAGTTCAATTTATCCTCTTCTCTTTTCAATCTTTTCAACTCCGCATTCATTTCCATCCGCCGGTTAAGCTGCTTCTCTTTCTTCATCTTGTTTTCCAATGCGGCGATCTGCTTTTCAAGCTGCTTCTTCTTTTCATCACGCTCGACAGACTCTTTCAGGCTCTCGCCGGAATCCGTTTGCAGCTTGTCCCCGGCAATCTGACGGATAAGGCTTTCATAGACGGCATCCATGTTCAAGCCGTCGATGCTGAGATGCAGCTCGTCTTCCGGCATCCAGTCGGTATGATAATAGCGGCTCACCTTAAAGGCGTTGCTGCCGGATGCGGCAGCCTTCTTGTAGCCGATCCACGCCTGAGCCTTGCCGTCGCAGGTCAGAATAAAGAGAATGTGGTACGGGATCTCCTTGTCGATTTGTTTTAGTACTGCTTCGTCAAGCTGCGGTTCGTTCAGCCGTACCTCAAATACTTCAATCTCGGTGACTGCTTCACCCGCAGCGATATTCAGCGTAGACGCTGCCAGCTTATTCCGCCAATATACCAGCCGGATCTGATCGACAAACACACGGCGCAAAGCAGGGGAAACGTCAAGATTCTCATAGAACTTCTGCTTCGGTATTCTTTTGCCAAACTCCGTAGATGCAGGAAATCCAAGCATCGCAAGCCCTCCTTATTTCACAACTAAGAAGCAAATCAGTTCAAAATCATCCAGCCCCGAAACCGCACTGAGCAGCGCAGATGTGCCGCCGCTCTTGAACAGACTGTCAATATCGTTTTCTTCTTTCGCGTCAATGATGGAATTGATCGCCTCGCTCAGCAGTTCAGAAATTTCACCCATTTTGCGTCCGTCATCCGTCTTGTCATTGAACCACTTACATAGCTCCGCGCAAGGCTCACCCTTGCCACGGCAGAGCAGACGCATCGTGTCAAGCAATTTCTTCGGGTTGAGGTAATCGCAGACGATTTCACCTTCTTCGCTGATGTAGACCATGTAGAAGGGGTGAATTCGGTTCCGATTGTCAATGTTCACGCTGTCATTGATATTTCTGAGAACGAAAATCACACCGGCAGGAGAATCCTCCGTCTGCCCAACAACGGTGTGCAGACCCTTTGGCGCGGTTTCAATATCCTCATGTTGCTTCATGTATTCGAGCAGATCAAGCCTGAACTCGTTGAGCCCCAAATCCATGATGGAAATACCGCTTGTCATGTCCTCAATGTCCACGACTTCTTCTTGCAGCCGCTTGAGCTGTGCGCGGCGGTATTCAAGATCGCCCTTTTCCTCGGCATTGATCAGGTCATCGTCGCCGGTAGAGGTCATGACCGAAATCTTCATGCGGGTTTCCACGCGGCTTTTCAGGTTAATATACTCGTCGAGATCCATATCCGGCCAGAAGTTTACAAGCTGGATATGGTCGTTTTTGCTGCCGATACGGTCAATTCGTCCGAACCGTTGGATAATGCGAACAGGGTTCCAATGAATGTCGTAGTTGATGAGGTAGTCGCAATCCTGCAAGTTCTGACCTTCGGAAATACAGTCGGTTGCAATCAGAATATCAAGCTCGTCGGTGCTTCCGGGCAGGAGTACCGACTTGCCTTTTGAAACAGGCGAGAAGCAGGTCAGCACTGTGTTGAGATCAGCTCGGAGCTTCGGAATGGTAGTCCTCCCGTCAACTGTGCCGGTGATCTCTGCCGTTTCCAGCCCGAAATTCTCTTTCGCAAATCTGCTGACGTTTGCAAAGAGATAGTCTGCGGTATCAGAGAATGCCGTGAAAATAATGATCTTCTTGTTGCCGGGATTGATGGGATGCTCGATTTTCTTCCGGATTAAATCAAACAATGTTTGCAGTTTCGTGTCATGCTCCGGCGTGATGTCGGCAATCATGAGGGACAGGAGTTCCAGATTCTCTGCATCCTTTTCCAGCTCGCGCATCCATGAAACATAGTCCATATCAGCGAGGTCAATTTTGACTTTCTTGCCGACTGAAAAGAGATCGGTGTTCTGATCGTCATAATCAAAGTCTTCTGTGTCGGAAATCTCCGTCAGATTCAGGACGCAGTCCCCAGACTGATAATTTTTGATCGTCCCAATCGTATCGTTGATCAGCTTTTTAATGCGGTCAATCGTCAGGCGGAAAGAAGCAACCGAGCTTTCCAGCCGCTTGAGAAGGTTGATGCTCATAAGACGGCGAATGCCTTCTTCACGTCCTTGCTGAGTCAGGCTGTTTCCTTTGTGGTGCGTCATGTCGATGTACTTTGCCAGCTTCGACGGCATGATATAATTCGACGGCGTATAGATCGTCAGGCTCAACGACATGAGCAGATTGTAAATATCGTTATAGTTGATCGCATCATCCAAGTCAGTCAAACATGGACGCAGCGAAATCGGCGGCAAACGCTCCGGAAATTTACCGATGTCAGAAGTGTTGTAGTACTTTTCGATGTGCTTTCTTGACCGTGCAATCGTCACGCTGTCCAGCAATTCAAAGAAATCAAAATCCAACGTCCGAAGAAGTTCGTCCGTTGTGCGTTCGTCGGCAGGGAGTTTGCTCCAGGCGTTGAAAGCCTTCTGAGCCTGACGGAAAATTTCATCAATGCTCTTAGCTGTATTCAGCCTTTTGTTCATCTGCGAGGCATCGCCCTCATACGCAAGAGCGAGTTGGTTTTTGAGGTCAATGAATTTATTGTTGACCGGTGTAGCTGAAAGCATCAGCACCTTCGTCTTTACACCGGTGCGAATTACTTTGTTCAGGAGCTTAAGATAACGATTTTCCTTTGCACCTTCAGCCGATACCTCGCCGCCGTTACGGAAATTATGGCTCTCATCAATGACAACGAGATCATAGTTACCCCAATTCAAACGGTCTAGGTCAATTCCGTTCGACTGTCCATGTTCGCGGGAGAGATCTGTGTGATAAAGAACGTCGTATCGCAGTCTGTCCGCTGCAATGGGGTTATTTATATAGTTTCCCTTGTATGTATTCCAGTTCTCAGAGAGCTTTTTAGGGCAGAGAACAAGCACGGATTTGTTGCGGTTCTCATAATACTTGATAACTGCGAGTGCGGTGAATGTCTTGCCTAGACCAACGCTGTCTGCCAGAATACAGCCATTGAATTTCTCGAGTTTGCTGATGATAGCGAGAACAGCATCGCGCTGGAAGTTATAAAGCATTCCCCATATTTTGCTTTCCTTGAATCCGGTAGCTACGTTAGGTAGTTCGTCCTCTGAAATGTCATCAAGGAACTCTTTGAAGATGTTATAAAGCGCAACAAAGTAGATATACTCCGGTGCGTTTTCGCGATATGCGGCAGAGATATTCTCGATTACAACGTCTGTGACTTCTTGCAGCTTTTTCTTGTCGTTCCATAGTTGCTCAAAAAGTTTAAGAAAATAGTTGGCATTCTCAGAACTTTCAGTTTTCTGTACCGCATAATAGGCGTTGTTACCACGTTCACAGCCGAGATCTACAGTAGTAAAACCGTTAATCGGCATATAGGTGCTTTTATCGACTGTCATGAAGCCCATCATCTGTTCCTGCGTGACGTTAGATTTGAAAACAGCTTTACGTTTGATCCAGTCTGCGCACTCTTTTGCAATCGCTTTTTGCGTCAGCTCATTGCGGAGCTTAACTTCAAACTCTGTACCGTATAGGCTGCTTTCTCGCGAAATACGTGGAATATAGAACTCACGTTGAGCCTTTGATGCTTTCTCGGTTACGAATGTTGGCGAGGTAAAGATGAAACGTAATTCGTCAATGCTTTCAAGCTGCTTTTTGAGTTCCTGATACGCATAAATTGAGAAACAAGCGGCGGCAACGGACAGCCTGCTTCCTTTTTTAATGCCCGCTTGCAGATCGCCTTTGACAGTCATATTGATGTTATCTATAATCTGCATTTTATCACCTTATCGAGACATTCAGTTGTCTCTTACTTTTAAATAATAGCAAAAAAACTGTACCAAAAACAGGATTCAGCCGTTAGTTACTCGTACAGCTTCACAAATATCACCGATGTCACAGTTTAGATAATCACAAATTCGCAACAAAACAGAAAGGGCAACATCTTCTCCTTTGTTGAGTTTACTCATTGTTCCTGCAGAAATTCCGACATCAGCTTTTAATTTCATTTTAGTTAGATCTCTTTGAATAAGCATGACCCAGAGCTTTTTATAGCTAATCTTCATGGTACTACTCCTCGCTTTTCGTAGTTTCAGTAAATATAAATTATTATAACATAAATCATCAAAAAAATCAATAGCATATTCTATCTATTTGTAGAAAAAGTCCAAGAACTCGACATGAAATTGCCATATAGTCAGTTTGAATTTGTTTCTATCAGAGCGCAGAGGACGCGGTATATAAGGCGTTCGGTGTTGAGCAACTGTGAGAATGAGATGTGCTGGCTGTAGTGAAATGGTTATGCTTTTGACAATTCTAGATCGGAAATCACATTGAGAATACCCCGCCGCCATTTACAATAGAAAAGCATTAACGATCGGAATGCGCCTGTGTAGGCCAAAGCGGGAGAGGTGAGCCTCTCCCGCTTTACTGTTAATCGGCGACTATTAATCCGAGTGCTTTGAGTGATGTGTCAGCTATACCAAAGAGATTCTTAAACCACTTGACGATTCTCTGCCAGAATGTCATTGTGCAATTCATCTGCACACTGTCGGATATCTCTCTGCCGCTGCTATCGCGAGCCACGTTGCCGTTGGGGTCAATGACTTTTACGGTTATTGTTGCAGTACCTTTACCGACGGCCTTGATATTGCCGTTGCTGTCGACCTTAGCGATACTTTCGTCTGAGGATGAATACTGTACCGTGTAGCCGACCGGAAGCTCGCTGACATTTACTTTTGTTGTTTCCTTATATTTAAGAGAATCTGCGGATACGGAGATTTCCACTTTTTCGGGAGCTGTGACCGGCACTACCGTTATCTTACAGGTGGCAGTGTAACCGCCGTCATCCGTTCTGACTGTAACGGTTGCTGTGCCTTCACCTTTAGCGGTGATGAGGCCGCTTGCGTTGACAGCTGCAACGCTTGTGTTGTCTGAGCTCCATGTTACGCCTTTATTTGTTGCGTTTGACGGGGTGATAGTGGCGCTGAGTCTCTTGCTGCCGCCGACGGGCAGTTCAATGCCTATCGCAGAGAGCTTTACGCCGGTGACTGCTACCACTGATGGAGAGGGCTTTGAGACCCTGATAGTGCAAGCCGCTGTGTAGCCGCCGTCATCTGTCCTGACGGTGATGGTTGCCGTGCCCTCGCCTTTAGCGACCACAACGCCGCTTGAGCTGACCGACGCGACATTTGTGTTGCTGGAGCTCCATGTCACACCCTTGTTGGTTGCGTTTGTCGGGGAAATAGCGGCGGTTAGCTGCTTGCTGTTGCCTATCGTAAGCTCCGCAACGGTTGCCGAGAGTTTTACGCCGGTGACCGATACAATGCTGCTGTCTATAACCTGTCTCTTATACACATCTCCGAGCCCACGAGACCTCTCTACATC
>ERZ1027089.656-NODE-656-length-15845-cov-4.963965_pt1 | contig 15845 bp, 9 predicted proteins | sample MGYA00519412_ERZ1027089 | MGnify/ENA primary metagenome ERZ1027089 (study PRJEB26926, sample SAMN06164433) | human gut metagenome | biome: ENVO:00009003; feature: ENVO:2100002; material: ENVO:00002003 | host: Homo sapiens | place: USA | collected 2012 ... | reverse complement strand
TATTAAGTCGTCGGCAGCGTCAGATGTGTATAAGAGACAGCTATTACCGAAGCGCCGCTTTCTTTTATATCGGTGTTTTTGGGAGGAACGACGACGGGTGTAATGACCGACGATAACGGCCGGTATACGATACGTACTTCTAATACCAATTTTTCGGAGATAGGTGCGTCTTCTCTCGGATATCGCGAAAAAAGAATACCTATAAAGCCGGGTGGTACTCATGTGATAAACATTGCGTTGCGTCCGTCGGATTATATTCTGAAAGACGTCAATATCCGTCCTAAAAAAGAGAAGTACAGTCGCAAAAACAATCCGGCTGTCGAGTTTGTCAAAAAACTTATCGAACGCCGGGACGAGAACAACCCCGAAAATCATGATTTTTATTCGTATGAGCAGTACGATAAGATGACGATGGCTTTAAATGATTTTTCGGAAGAGCAGAGAGAAAGACGGGTATTTAAGAAATTCCAGTTCCTTTTTGATTTTGCGAAAGCCGTAAATTTCACCATTGCAGATCACCCAGCTGCCGTCCCGTTGAAACGGCTGCATGCCGTCCGGGGTCAACCCCATGATCGCAAGTCTTGCAAAGCCGAGATACCCGAATTCGGTCTCAACGACCTGCTGGGCATCCGGTCCTCTCATCTTTGTCTTTAACAGATATCCTTCCATCGTTTCTTTGGTGACATCTTTTCCCGCGTAGCAGAGAATGGAACACATAAGCTTTTCCTCCTTTTCTTTTGCTGCGTTGCAGTTTTTCTTTCGCTTTCCGGGTGCAGATTCCATGCTCGCATGAGAAGCTGCGCACGGAAAGCTGCGAAGGGAACTGTAAGAACGCAAAAACAGCAGCCATTTGTCCTATTGGAGATAGGACGAATAGCTGCTGCTATATCCGCGGTGCCACCTAACTTGCCGCACTTCCTTGTACGGCCCCTTTTTCGCGTTCCCATGAAACGCTATCCCTGTAACGTGGGACTCCGGCTCGCCTACTTACAGATCCTGTGTTCAGCTTGCAGCTCGGAAGTGTTCTTTCCTACAGATATCCGCGCAGGACTCCCACCGCCGCCTGCTCTCTGTGCCGTCTGTCTGTACTACTTTTCTTCGTCATTGCTTTTTGTTTTTTACAAGATAGCATACCCGTTTCGCTCTGTCAAGAAAATTTTCACGAATGGCACGGGTGAACTGTAACAGAGCTTAAACTCTGCCTCTTACTCTTCTGCAAACAGAGGAGTAGACAGATAACGGTCACCGGTATCCGGCAGGATCACAACAATGTTCTTTCCTTCATTTTCGGGACGCTTTGCAAGCTCGATTGCTGCCCATACTGCTGCACCGGAGGAAATGCCTACCAGCACGCCTTCCTGATGACCGATCTTTCTGCCGGTTGCAAACGCATCCTGATTCTCTACGGTGATAATTTCGTCATAAACCCCGGTGTCCAGGACGTCCGGCACGAAGCCTGCGCCGATTCCCTGGATCTTGTGTGCGCCGGCTGTGCCCTTGCTCAGAACCGGAGAGCCTGCAGGCTCTACAGCAACAACCTTTACATCAGCCTTTTTGCTCTTTAAGTACTGACCTGTACCAGTCACGGTTCCGCCCGTACCAACGCCTGCCACCAGGATATCAACCTTGCCATCCAAATCTTCCCAGATCTCAGGACCGGTTGTCTTTTTGTGTACCTCCGGGTTTGCAGGGTTTACAAACTGTCCGGGAATGAAGCTGTTGGGAATTTCCTTTGCCAGCTCGTCTGCCTTTGCGATCGCGCCCTTCATGCCCTTTGCACCTTCTGTCAGGACAAGCTCTGCGCCGTATGCCTTCATCAGCTGTCTGCGCTCTACGCTCATGGTTTCCGGCATTACGATAATGATACGGTAGCCTCTCGCCGCTGCAACAGACGCAAGGCCGATGCCGGTGTTGCCGGAGGTAGGTTCAATAATTACAGAGCCTGCCTTTAATGCGCCCTTTGCCTCTGCATCATCGATCATCGCTTTTGCAATTCTGTCCTTTACAGAGCCTGCAGGATTAAAGTATTCCAGCTTGCCATAGATGTGTGCCTTTAAGCCCTCTGCCTTTTCAATATGTGTCAGCTCCAGCAGGGGAGTTCTGCCGATTAACTGATCTGCGGATGTATAAACGTTGCTCATTTGCTCTTCCTCCTTAAACCTATTTACTTTATATGTTAATGTGATTATATTCTGCCTTTTCGGATCTGTCAACCCTTTTTAAACAATAGAATGCACGCTCTGCGAGCATTCTATTGTCATGAATAAAATATTCCATGGTTTTTCCGGCATCAGCACAGACTTTTCATTGAATAAAAGCACCGCCTCCCGGCAGTTGTTTTTGCGTTATGAATTTCTTCCCCGGCAGGCTGCTTCCAGCTGTGTGAGCGCCTGCAAAAGCGTTTTTTTCGTGCACGCCAGTACGATGCGTTCAAACTGTCCCGACTTTTTGTCAAAGACAGAGCCGCCATCCAGCCAGAGCTTTGCCTGATGTGCAATGAGATTTTCCAACGCTGTGTCCGACAGTCCCAGTCCCGAGCAGTCCAACCATGCAAAGTAAGTGCCTTCCGGTTCGATCAGACGGATCTTAGGCAGTCTTTCTTTTAAGAAGCTGCGCAGGACCTTCAAATTTTCCCGCAAATATGCCTGGCACTGCTCAAGCCACTCGCCGCCATTTTCATAAGCTGCCTGGCACGCGATTAAACCGAGGGCGTTCAACTGGGAATATCCCGCTGCGTTGATCTCGGCTTTGAATCTGTCCCGGACCTCTTTTCCGGGAACCCAGATATTGGAAACCTGCAGCCCCGCCAGATTAAAGGTCTTACTCGGCGCAGTGCAAAGAATCATCTTTTCTTCCAGCTGCGGACATGCCTTTGCAAATATCGTATGCGGATGCTCCGGAAAGGCAAAATCACAATGAATCTCGTCTGACACAACGAACACATGGTAGCGGTCGCAAAGCTCTCCCAGTTTTTGAAGCTCTTCTTTTGTCCAGACTCTGCCGACAGGATTGTGGGGACTGCACAGCAAAAACAGCTTTACATTCTGGGATGCGATCTTTTCTTCCAGATCGTCGAAGTCAATTTCATAATGTCCGTCCGTCAAAAGAAGCGGGCTTTCTACGATCTTTCTATTGTTATCGCGAATCACCTCAAAAAACGGGTAATAAACCGGCGGCTGAATCAGTACACTGTCGCCCTCTTTTGTCAGAACGCGTACCGCCATCGCAAGGGCGAATACCACACCGGGGGTTTTTACAAGCCATTCAGACTTTGGCTGCCAGTCAAACCGACTGTCAAACCAGCGATACAGCGCGTCAAAATATTCTCCTTTTACCTCGCTATAACCGAAAATCCCATGGGAAACCGCATTCTGCAGTGCATCCAACACAGGCTTCGGCGCCTGAAAATCCATATCCGCCACCCACAATGGCAACACATCTACGTCACGTCCGCGTTCCACGGCGAAATCATATTTCAGGCTGTTTGTATTTTTCCGGTCAATTTCCCGGTCAAAATTATAGGTTGTCATTTCTAATCTCCCTCTCAACAAAAATCCTGCCCTGCAGGATTCTTATGCCTGCAACAGGTCGCAAACACGACATTTTTCTGCTCCGCCGCAATGCAGTCCCTACAGCGTGGATTTTTTCTCAGGAAACAAACGCCTGCTCCAGATCCGCAATCAGCTCGTCCACATGCTCCAGTCCAACGGACAGGCGCAGCAGAGTGTCGGTGATGCCAAGCTTTTCTCTCCACTCCTTCGGAACATCCGGATGGGTCTGCTTCATCGGATAGGTGATCAAAGATTCTGTACCCCCAAGGCTCTCCGCAAAGGTGACGACGCGCACCTTTTCCAGCACGCGCTGTGCCGTTTCCACGCTGTCGACGTCGAAGGAAATCATCGCACCCGCACCTCTCGCCTGCTTTGCATTGATCTCATAACCAGGATGCGTTTCCAGTCCAGCATAATATACTTTTCTGACTTTCTTCTGCTCCGTCAGCCAGCGTGCGATGCTGCCCGCATTTTCCTGCTGCCGCTCCATGCGCACCGCCAGTGTCTTGATGCCGCGCATTACCAGCCAGCTGTCGAAGGGGGACAAACAACCGCCGGTCGTCTTTGCAATCAGGCGGATTTTTGCTGCGAGCTCTTCCTTTGCAGAGCAGACAAAACCGGCGATCGTGTCGTTATGTCCGCACAGGAACTTGCTCGCGCTGTGAATGACGATATCTGCACCGAGCGCAATCGGGTTCTGCAAATATGGAGATAAAAAGGTATTGTCTGTGATCATCAGAAGGTTGTGTTCTTTTGCAAGCTCTGCGCATGCCGAAAGGTCAGTGATCTCCATCATCGGGTTGCTGGGCGTCTCGATATAAAGTGCCTTTGTCTCCGGACGCAGCACCCGTTTGATCTCATCCAAATCACCGGTATTGACAAAATCAACCATCAGTCCGTTCTTTTTGCCGATAGTATTAACCAGACGGGTTACGCCGCCGTAAAGGTCTTCAGAACAGATCACATGGTCGCCGGGTGCAAACAGATCAAATACCGCTGTCACCGCCGCCATACCGGAAGAAAATGCCGTCGTGTCATAAGCGCCCTCCAGCGCGGTAAGGATTTCCTCCAGATGCTGTCTGGTCGGATTTTTCTCTCTCGTGTAGTCAAAGCCGGTCGAATGTCCCAGACCGATATGTCCGAACGTCGCCGTCTGATAGATTGGAAAGCTCACCGCCTTTGTCGGCTCGTCCCAGGAAAAATCCAGATTTCCGTGAATACATTTTGTTTCTATATGATTGCTCATTTTTCTGCTCTCCTTTGCAGTTATTTTTCGGATATTTTCTATCATTCTAATTAGATGCTTCCCATTTGTCAACACCAACATAGTTGGTAGATATGTTTATAGTCGGTTCCACAGTGGCCTTCTCCCGGACGTTCCCCCGCGCCATTCGCAATACAATAGAATGCACGCTCCGTGAACATTCTATTGTCATGAATCGCGCCCTTCTCGCCGCGCGGCAACACGGACGTTCCCCCGCGCCATTCGCAAAATCGCGCCTGCGGCGCTTTCCGCAGTGGCTGCGCCACTGCTTCTTTTGCTCATGAAGTGGCGCTTCCTCCGTGACTTCATGTGCACAGATTCTCATGCGAGCATGGAATCTGTACCCACGAAGTCACGGGGGAACTGGTAAACAAAATAAAATTTATTCTTGACCGCCCCCTTTCCCAATGCTATAATGCATCAGATGAACAAAGGCGTTCATGAGTGAAACACTTTCCTATTTAGAAAAGTGTTTGATTCATGGACGCCTTTCAGTATTTGTACAGCAAACACGAGAGAATGAGCGAGGTGTACTTATGGAACAAACTGTGTACTTACAGCTGGAGGACGGGACCTGTCTGACCGGAAAACATTTCGGCGCTCCTTTGAAAGAGGACGTCATCGCGGAAGTCGTTTTTACGACGGCTATGACCGGATATACAGAAACACTGACCGACCCCAGTTATTACGGACAGATGGTCGTTCAGACATTTCCCCTGATCGGCAACTACGGCGTCAATCCAAAAGACTTTGAAAGCAAAGGAATTCACATGAGCGCATACATCACCAGAGAATGGTGCCCATGTCCTTCCAATTTCAGATGTCAGATGGATCTTGACGCTTTTTTAAAGCAGCAAAATATCCCTGGCATCTATGATCTGGATACCCGCTACCTGACCAAGCTCATCCGCGAGCGCGGCGTCATGAACGGACGGCTCACATCCCTCCGCCCGGACTCTGCAGCTGTTGAAGACTTAAAGAGCTGGGCAATCACGGACGCGGTAGCACACGTTACCTGCAGGGAGCCTTACCAGATTCCGTCCCCGCTTCCCCGCCATCACGTCGTTTTGTGGGACTTCGGTGCAAAACAGAATATCATCCGAAAGCTGCACGCATTAAACTGCGACCTGACCATCGTTCCCGCTTCCACGACAGCAGCACGCATCCTCTCCTATTCGCCGGACGGTATCATGTTGAGCAACGGTCCCGGCAACCCGAAGGATAACCCGGCTATCATTTCCGAGCTGTCTCACCTCTGCAAATCCGGCATTCCGATTTTCGGCATCTGCCTGGGGCATCAGCTTCTCGCCCTTGCAAATGGTGCGGATACCGAAAAATTGAAATACGGACACCGCGGTGCAAACCAGCCGGTGAAAGATCTGCTCACCGGCAGGGATTATATCACCAGTCAGAATCACGGCTATGCCGTCAAAAACGATTCCCTCCCGGATAATGCAGTACTTCGTTTTATCAACCTAAACGACGGAACCTGTGAGGGCGTTTCTTATCAGGATTTTCCCGGCTTCTCAGTGCAGTTCCATCCGGAAGCCTGCGGCGGTCCTCATGACTCCGAGTTTTTGTTCCGCGAATTTGTCGCACTGATGGAAAGGAGGGCATAAAGCATGCCGTTAAATCCCAATCTGAAAAAAGTAATGGTAATCGGCTCCGGCCCCATCGTCATCGGTCAGGCTGCCGAATTTGACTATGCAGGTACCCAGGCGTGCCGCGCTTTAAAAGAGGAAGGTCTGGAGGTTGTGTTAGTTAATTCTAACCCCGCAACAATCATGACAGATGCCGCCATGGCAGATCATGTCTACGTAGAGCCTCTGACTCTGGATTTTCTAAAAAAAATCATCAAAAAAGAACACCCCGACAGCATTCTTTCCACCCTCGGCGGTCAGACCGGCCTGACGCTTTCGATGCAGCTGGCAAAGGAAGGTTTTCTGGCACAGGAGGGCGTTACACTTCTTGGCGCAAACCCGGAAACCATTGCCAAAGCCGAAGACCGTCAGGTTTTTAAAAGCACCATGGAAGCGATCCGGGAGCCTATCATCCCCTCTGTCGTTACGACGACGCTTGAGGGTGCTCTCTCCTTCGCGCACTCTGCAGGCTATCCGGTTATCGTGCGCCCCGCCTTTACCCTCGGCGGCACCGGCGGCGGCATCGCTGTTGACGAAGCACAGTTGCGCCAAATTGCTTCCGCAGGGCTCCGTCTTTCCCCGATCACGCAGATTCTGGTGGAAAAATGTATCTCCGGCTGGAAAGAGATCGAATTTGAGGTCATGCGCGACAGCGATGGAAACGTCATCACGATCTGCTCTATGGAAAATCTTGATCCGGTGGGTGTCCACACCGGCGACTCCATCGTTATCGCCCCTGCGGTCACCCTTGCGGATAAAGAATACCAGATGCTTCGAAGTGCTGCACTCCACATCATCGAAGCTATGGGCATTGAGGGCGGCTGCAACGTACAGTTTGCTCTAAATCCCGAGAGCTTCGAGTACGCTGTTATTGAGGTAAACCCCAGGGTTTCCCGTTCCTCCGCCCTCGCCAGCAAAGCGACCGGCTATCCGATCGCCAGAGTCGCTGCCAAAATCGCCATCGGCTACCGGATGGACGAAATCAAAAACGAAATCACCGGCAAAACGAAAGCATGCTTCGAACCGGCATTGGACTATGTTGTCGTCAAATTTCCGAAATGGCCCTTTGACAAATTCGTGTATGCGACAAGAAAGCTCGGAACCCAGATGAAAGCCACCGGTGAAGTCATGGCCATTGGCAGAAACTTCGAGCAGGCGCTGATGAAAGCCGTTCGCGGAGCAGAAATCTCCCATGACTGCCTGGCAGACGTGCATATGCGCGCACTCGACGACGAAGCCCTAACCGCCAAAATCCTGGCGCAGGACGACGAACGCATCTTCGCTGTTTACGAAGCGCTCTTCCGCGGTTTTTCCATCGAAAAAATCCATCAGCTGACTTTGATCGATGAATGGTTTTTAGCAAAGCTTTTGCATCTGTGCGACCTCGAAAAACGGCTGAAGACAGAGCCGCTCACGCATGATTTTCTGCGGGAATTAAAGAGAAACGGTTTTCCGGATAAAACGATTGCACGCCTGTCCGGCAACTCTACTTTCCCCCACCTTCCGTATTCCTATAAGATGGTCGATACCTGCGGCGCGGAGTTTGCGGCAGAAACCCCATACTTCTACTCCACCACTGACGAGGAGGACGAGGCTTCCGCTTTTATCGCGGAACACAGCTCCAAAAAGCCCGTCGTCATCGTCTTTGGCTCCGGTCCGATCCGAATCGGTCAGGGAATCGAATTCGACTATGCCTCCGTTCACTGTGTCTGGGCATTAAAGGATGCCGGATATGAAGTTGTTATCGTCAATAACAACCCGGAAACCGTTTCCACCGATTTCAACACAGCAGATCGCCTGTACTTTGAACCCCTGACTCCGGAAGATGTCGGAGACATCATCCGTGTGGAAAATCCGGTCGGTGCAGTTGTTGCCTTCGGCGGACAGACCGCAATCCGCTTGACCAAATGGCTTTCAGAAAACAACGTTCCGATTCTGGGCACACCTGCAGACAGTATTGACGCTGCCGAAGACCGGGGTCGGTTTGAAGCTCTCTTAAAACAGCTCCATATCAAGCAGCCCGTCGGAGATACCGTCCACACTGCAGAGGAAGCGATCGAAACAGCGAACCGCCTCGGCTATCCGGTTCTGCTGCGCCCCAGTTATGTCCTTGGCGGCCAGAACATGATTATCGCCTTTTCCGATGCGGACGTAAAAGAATATATGGATATTATTCTTTCCCATATGGAAGGGAACCTCGTTCTGATCGATAAATATATGATGGGCACGGAGCTTGAAGTCGACGCCATCTGCGATGGCGAGGATGTCCTGCTGCCCGGCATTATGGAGCACATCGACCGTGCAGGCATCCACTCCGGCGACTCCATCGCAGTTTACCCTGCCTGGAATTTAAGCCCCGCTAAAACTGCAAAGCTCGTGGACTACTCCACCCGCCTTGCCCTCGCCTTAAACACGAAGGGCTTGATCAACATCCAGTACGTCATCTGCCAGGATCAGGTTTATGTCATTGAGGTAAACCCTCGTTCCTCCAGAACCGTGCCTTATCTGAGCAAAGTCACCGGCATCCCGATGGTCGATATCGCCACCCGCGTCATGCTCGGGGAAAAATTAAAGGATATGCCTTACGGCACCGGTCTTGCCCCGATTTCCTCTTACACCGCGATCAAAGTGCCTGTCTTCTCCTTTGAAAAGCTGTCTGGACTGGACACGCAGCTCGGACCCGAAATGAAATCTACCGGTGAAGTGCTCGGCATCGCACCCACCATGCGGGAAGCGCTCTACAAAGGATTGGTCGGCGCAGGCTACCAGCTGACCGACAAGGGCGGCATCTTCATCACCGTGCGCGACACCGATAAGGATGAAATCCCTGATATTGCACAGCGGTTTGCTGATCTTGGCTTCCACCTGTATGCAACCGCAGGTACGGCAGCTGTACTGCGTGACCACGGCATGCAGGTTACCCTTGTCCATAAGATCAGCGAATCCGAACACAACACCATCGCACTTCTGGAAAGCGGAAAGGTCAATTACATCATTTCGACCTCCAAAAAGGGGCGTACCCCTGCCCGGGACAGCGTAAAGGTTCGCCGCAAATCTGTGGAGCTTGGCATTCCCTGCCTGACCAGCCTGGATACGGCAGTTGCCCTGGCAGATATCTTAAAGAGCGGCTTTACGCCGGATACGGCAGATCTGGTCGATATCTGCACGCTGCAAAAGTAAAGGGATCGTACGGAGCGTTTTTATCGTATAGAAACGAAGTTTCCTATACGATGAAAAAAGCTCGGAGCACAGCATCTATTCCTTTGCTGTGCTCCGGGCTTTTCTTTTCAACCTTTTCTACATCCGCGATGGCTCTCCGCCGTCACTCTTCCATCTGTTCCTTATGATATTGCAGCGTATACAGCTGGTAATATCGTCCATGCTTTGCAAGCAGCTCCTGATGCGTGCCCTGCTCCAGGATCTTTCCGTGGGATAGCACAATGATGTTGTCCGCATGCTGAATCGTGGAAAGTCTGTGGGCTACCATCAGCATCGTGCCGACGCTGCGCATTTTTTCCAGGGAATCCTGAATCAAAAGCTCCGTCTCGGTGTCGATATTAGCAGTCGCCTCATCCAGAATCATAACACTTGGTTTGTGGATGATGGTTCGCGCAAAACTCAGCAGCTGACGCTGTCCGGCAGAGAAGTTATTTCCTCGCTCCCGCACCTCCTCATCCAGACCGTGCTCCAGCTTGTCAATAAAATGATCGGCATTCACATACTGGCAGACGCGACGGATTTCTTCATCCGAAATGCCCTCTTCCCGCAGAACGATGTTGCTGCGGATCGTGCCTGAGAACAGAAATACATCCTGCAGCATCTGACCAAAATGCCTGCGCAGGGAAGCGATCTTGATCTTGCGAATGTCGATACCGTCGATCAAAATCTCGCCCTTCTGGAACTCGTAGTTGCGGCAGATCAGGGACAAGATTGTGCTCTTTCCGGAACCGGTCGATCCGACAAACGCCACCGTTTCTCGCGGATTTACATGGAAAGACACACCCTGCAGCACCCATTCCCCGGGAATATAGGAAAACCACACATTGCGAAACTCGATTTCGCCGTGCACCTCTTCCAGCTCTATAGCATCGGGCGCATCTACCAGCTTCGGCTCCAGATCCATGATCGAGAACACCTTTTCCGCAGACGCCAAAGCCGACTGCAGCCAGTTAAACTGCTCCGCCAGGTTCTGGATCGGGGTGAAAAATTTCGAAATATACATATAAAAGGTAACGATCGTTCCGCCTGTGATCGTCTGTCCTAAAAACGCCACGCCGTTTAAATGTCCCATGCCGCCCAGATAAAACAGACATAGGATGGAACAGATGTAAAGCATATACACCAACGGACGAAATACACTGAACACGAAAATCTGACTCAGGTTTGCCTTTGCCTGCGTCTGGCTTTTCTCACGAAATTCCGCCATCTTTTCCTCTTCTCGCCCGAAAATCTGCGTAACCTTGATGCCGGAAAGGTTTTCCGAAAGATAAGTATTGATATCCGTCGTCGCATCCTTTACCCTGCGGTATGCCCGGCGGGAAAACTTCCGGAAGATCACTGTAAAGATCACGATAAAGGGAACAAAGCACAGCACCATCAGCGTCAGCTCATAGTTTAAGCAGATCATTGCAATTAATATGCCTACAATAACAAAGGCATTCTTTGTCAGGCTGACCAGCAGGTTCGTAAACATCATCGAAATCGCGTTGGTATCGTTGGTCACACGGGTCACCAGCTTGCCCACCGGAATCTCATTGAGCTGCTCATGGGAAAGGGATTCGATATGGGTAAACAGATCCTCACGCAGATCGGACACAATCCGCTGTCCAACCCGCTGCAAAATCACCGCCTGCAGATAGGTACTTCCCATTGAAAACAGCAGCACCACCACATAACCGCCTACCCGGGCATACAGGGCAGGCAGAACAAAATCACCTGCAACCAGCTCTTCGATATTACCGATGATCAGCGGCGAAATAATGTCATAGGCGATTGAAAACATCATCAGAAACAATACCAGTACAAACTGCTTCCAGTATGGCTTTGCATAGGCTACCAGACGGTGCATAATTTCGCCGTCCTTCATCGTGCGTTCAAATCCCATCTGGGACTTTTTGTCCTTTACCAGCACATAAGCGGCGATCAGAAACGCCGTGATCGTACCGATGACCGCGCCGGTCAAAAGCAACGGATTTACTTCAATCATGGCTGGCACCTCCTTCGCACTTTTCTACAGACTCCGACGCATGCTCTGGGGCATCAACGGAATCCGCTATGTCAGACGTCCCTACCGCATCGGACGAATCTGCCGTTTCGTCCTCCAGACGCTGTAAATCTACCATCCGCCGATATTCGGGACAGCTGTGATACAGCGCATCATGCGTACCGACCGCTTCTACTCTGCCATCCTCCAGAAATACGATCTTATCCATCCCCTCCACTGTCGAGATGCGATGTGCGATCAACAGGGTGGTCTTGCCTGCACGGGTGGTCTTTAAGTTATCGAGAATAATTTTTTCAGTACGGGTATCCACTGCAGAAACCGAATCATCCAAAATCAGAATCGGCGCATTTTTTAACAGCGCACGAGCAATGGAAATCCGCTGCTTCTGACCGCCGGAAACAGTCACACCCCGTTCTCCCAGGATGGTTTCATAGCCCTCTTTAAAGTCCACGATATTATCCCGCACGTCCGCCAGCGACGCCGCACCGTTGATCTGATCGAAAGTTGCATCGTCCACGCCAAAGCCGATATTGTGTGCAATGGTATCTGAAAACAGGAAATTATCCTGGGGCACATAGGCACAGGCATTGCGTACGGAATGAATGGACACGCTGTTCACATCCTTTCCGTCCACAAACAGCGTTCCGTCCGGCACGTTATAGGTACGAAGCAGCAGATCTACTACCGTAGTCTTACCCGCGCCGGTTTTGCCTACAATACCGACACTTTCACCGGCAGCTACCTGAAAGCTGACGTCCTGCAGTACATTATAATCGCCGTCCGGATAGCGGAACGTCAGATGCCGGAATTCAATACTGCCTTTTGGATTTTCAAGATTTCCTACACCATCCCGGTCCGTCACATCTACAGGGGCATCCATCAGCTCCGTAATACGATTCAGGGAAGCCTTACCACGGGAAGTCTTTTCAATCAGCATCGAAATCGCCATGATCGGCCAGACGATGGATTCAAAGTAGCCGATGTATTCCACCAGCTGTCCGGCATTGAACTGACCGCCATAAACCAGCCAGCCGCCGTAGCCTAAGATGACGCAGATGACAGATTCCACAAACAGCGTCACCAGCACCTCCAGCAGGGTTGCGATCTTTGTATAGGTAACGTTGATCTCTTCATTTTCACGGTTTAGCTTACGGAATGCTGTCAGTTCCTTAAATTCCTTGACAAATGCCTTGATCACCGCGATGCCGGAAAAGTTCTCCTGTGCGAAATCCGAAAGATCAGAGAAAGCCTTCTGCCGTTCCTCCCAGCGTTTTGTCATCGTCGTACCCATAATAGTGCCGATGCCAAACATGATCGCCGCAGGAATCAGGGCCAGCAGCGTAAGCTTGAAATCCATCCGCCACATTTTGTACAGCGCCAGCAGACCAAGCACCAGAGCGTCGAAAAACATCAGAATGCCGTCGCCGAAGCACTCCTGAATCGTATCCAGGTCATTTGTATACAGGCTCATCAGGCTTCCTACCTTGTTGACCTGATAATACTGCTGCGACAAACGACGGCTGTGATCAAACATTCGCTCCCGCAGATCTGCCTGTACACACACTGCGGAACCGAAAAAGCATACCCGCCATAAAAAGCGCCCGATCACCATCATCAAAACAATCCAGATCATGGGCAGACAGATATTCTGAAACAGAACCTCCCTGGTAAAGGTCAGCGTCTGACCATCCACCATCACTTTACCTAAGTTCACACCATTAATGACCAGACGATACAGCTCCGGAATCATCAGCTGGGCAATATCGACGATCAAAAGTGAGAGCAGTCCAAGCAGCAGCGCCGGTGCATTTTTCAGATAGTAACGATTGATATACTTGCCGAAAATCACGACTTTCCCCTCCTTTTTCTTTTGTTTTCCCCTATAATATTTTCCCAAAAAGTAAAATAGTCGTACTTTTTAGTATAAAGGATGTAAGAGGGGAAGTCAACGCAATGGGAGAAAAAGAGACTGCCGGATCCGCCTTTTGCGGAAGAAACGGCAGTCTCCTGATATGAAATTTTACAGCGGATCCCTTGAGGTTTTTGCATCACCGAAAAAGAACATAAAATCCTGCAGCTCTGTTCGCATCATCCGGTCATTTTTCAAAAGTCTCTTCGCCTCTGCAAGCTGCAGCGTTCTGTCATAGGCAATGCTTTTGAGCTGTATGTTTCCATCCAAGATCACCGCGTAGTGCGCAGTCTTGTCGGGATCATCCGGTCTTCTGTAGGAAATGCTTCCCGGATTTATCCATTCCATTCCCTCCCCAAGGGTATGAATGCATTGTCTGTGGGTATGCCCGAAAATCAATCGTCGCTTTCCGTCACACTCTGCTCCATAGCTGGCATTCCAATACTGATCAAAGGCATAGCGGCTTTCGACCGTCCCATAGCCATTGTCGTATTGATGCGCGATTCCATAGCTCCATCCATCTGCCTCAAAATATGCCTTTTCCGGGAGCTGCTTCATCCAATCGATATCTTTTTCACTCAGTCTTTCACAGTTGTAATGCACCCATTTGTATTTTCCATCCGCTACATTTGTCCATTCTCCGCTCTCGTAAATATTTATGACATGGCGGTCATGGTTTCCATATACGAGGACTGTATTTTTCAACTGGCGAAACCGCTCCAGGACCTCCCGAGGTGAGATCCCGTAGTCCGTAAAATCCCCTGCGCAGCATAACAGATCATAGTCTGCTTCCTCCCGCAAAATTGTATCCAACGCCCGAATATTTGCATGAATGTCTGAAATTACAAGTACTTTCATATGCCTATATTCCCTTCTGTGTCAGTTACATAAAGCCAATAGGCATAGTCGGTCAATCCGAATAGGACACCGACCATTTGATTCTCCCTGTTTCTTGCAACAAGACTGATTGATACATGGTCAACCAGCTTTGCTATCCTTTCCTCGAACCGTTCCTTCGGATACTGCGAACCCTAAATCCATATGTTTTAGAAATTCGATATATTCTTTCGAGGATATTGACTCCTTATCTGTAACAATTTTATAAAATAATACGGTTTCAACCTGCTAACAGATCAAAACCGTTTATTTTATTTATCCAGATAAGTGTTTCGATATTCTTCGCGAATTGCCTCTGGCACAAGGCTTCCACCCGTTGCCCATGCAATATGTGTTGTATTTTTCATTTTATCTTTGAGATGATTTTCCAACAGATATTTCTGTGAGATTTCACTTTTTTCCATATATACAGGTCCCTGAAAAGCAGCACATGCACTTGGCTCAAGAAAAATATTCTCTGTTTCAAGAAGATCTCTCATATAATCATACAATTTTCCATCCCTAATGGTAAATTCACCACTGAGCAAATACTTCATAACTCCCCCAACGAATCCTGATGGACGTCCTACGGCAAGTCCATCTGCATGGGTTAACCCGGTAAGCCCAATATCCTGTACAGAAATTTCATGATTTAACCCAGTTGTCATTCCAACCAGCATACAAGGTGCCTGTGTCGGCTCTACAAAGAAACAATGTACACAATCTCCAAATATCAGTTTTAATCCGAAACTCACACCGCCCGGTGCTCCACCTACTCCGCATGGGATATAAGTAAACAAAGGATGGTTGTCGTCTACTGTGATTTTTTGTTCTTCCAATTGTTTTTTCAGACGTTTCGCAGCTACTGCATAACCCAGAAAAAGTGTTCTGGAGTTTTCATCATCTACAAAATAGCTTTTCGGGTTAGCGTCTGACTCTTTTCGCCCGTTTTCTACTGCCTTACTATAATCTCCGTCATATTCTATCACGGTCACCCCATGGCTTCGGAGTAAATCTTTTTTCCACTGCTTTGCATCCGCCGACATATGTACAATAGCACGATAGCCTACTGCCGCGCTTGCGATACCGATACTAAGCCCCAGATTTCCCGTGGAACCAACCTGCATAGTATATTGGCTGAAAAATTCCCTGCATTCTTCCGATGCCAATTTTGCATAGTCATCACCCACCGTAAGCAAACCTTCCCGCAACGCCAATTCTTCCGTGTGCTTCAGCACTTCATAGATTCCGCCTCTCGCTTTCACAGAACCTGCAACCGCTAGATGACTGTCCTGTTTAAGAAGCAGATTTCCCTCTATTCCTTCTCCGTATGCATCCTGTCTCTTATACACATCTGACGCTGCCGACGACTTAATAGGTG
>ERZ1027089.651-NODE-651-length-15973-cov-4.496042_pt1 | contig 15973 bp, 9 predicted proteins | sample MGYA00519412_ERZ1027089 | MGnify/ENA primary metagenome ERZ1027089 (study PRJEB26926, sample SAMN06164433) | human gut metagenome | biome: ENVO:00009003; feature: ENVO:2100002; material: ENVO:00002003 | host: Homo sapiens | place: USA | collected 2012 ... | reverse complement strand
GTAATATGAACCCCTTCCGATTTTAGTAATACAGGTACTTTCTTTTCATTATCCCGATAAATTCCTACAGGAGTTCCATCACTGATAGACTTGACGGATTGCATCATTTGTGCTTTGGTGATACCCAGTGCTCCGGCTTTTACCGGATCGTAAACAGGGCGGATCATTAAACTCATGTTGCCCCATTCGTTGCGGGCGTCCGCTACTTTGGGATTGCGGCGCATGATTTCTATTGCTTTCCCTGCCAGTGAATCTAGTACAGCAGGATCCGGTCCTAGAAAACGGGCTTCGATGACGGCTTCTGTCAAAGGGCTAAGCTCGAATTTGTTCACTTTTATCAGGGGTTCGGGATATTTCTGGCGAATGGAGTCTTGCAGTAGCGCATGTAATTCCTTTGAATCTTTGGAGGTCTTGCATTTTACCAGTATTTGTGCATAATTGGATTGAGGACCGAAAGATACATTGGATAAATAATAGCGGGGTGGCGTGCGACCTATGTAGGTAGAAACCATTTCTGTTTCTTCGTGTCCGCGTATATAGTCTGCCAGACTGCTTGCCATGCGGTCTGTTTCGTTAATGTTTGTTCCTTCGGGCAGCCACATATCTACGGTAAAGTATTGTTTTTCCAGTGCGGGTACGAATACTTTAGGAATAAATTTGAAACTCCAGGCAGAGAGTATCAGCATAATGGCCAGTGAGCCGATGGTGACCGACCGGTGGCGGAGCACCCAATGTAAAGCATTGCGGAAACGGTTGTAATATTTTCCGTCAAACAGTGCCGCTTTCAGTTCCTCGGGACGTGGGCGGCGGACAAATTCCTGTATAAAGAAAGGTGTCTGTGTCAGTGCGAACACCCAGCTGAACATCAGGGATACTCCGATAACCACGACTAATGAGGATAACAGTTCACCTGTGATATGTGGTGAATAATAGATAGGAAGGAAAGTAAGAATAGCGATTACGGTTGCTGCCAACAAGGGCAGGGCGGTAGTCGAGCAAGCCTGCATGATGGCTACACGTTTCCGCATTCCACGCTCCATATTGATTAAAGCGGAGTCTGACACAACAATGGCATTGTCTACCAACATCCCCATGGCGATAATGATGGCGGCCAGTGACATTCGCTGGAGTGCGATGCCGCAAGCCATCATGACAATGAGAGTGGCGAAGATGGAAAAAATCAGTCCGCTACCTATCAGCGTGCCATTCTTGAACCCGATGAAAAATAATAGAATGGCTATAACAGTTAAAACGGAAATGATGAGATTTAAGACAAAGCCTTGATTGGCAACGGCTGATTCATATCCTTGATCGTAGATAGAGGTCAGTTCATATCCTTCAGGCATGGATTGGGATAATTCGTCAATGCGTTTTTTCACAGCTTCTGCCATATCCACTACATTTCCGGTGGGGACGGTGGAGATGGCAATACCTATGGCCGGATTACCGTCAATGCGCATCAGATTGCTGGCAGGTGTCTGATAACTTTCTTCTATTTGTGCAATGTCGGCAAGGCGGAAATGTTCACCGGAGCGTGATACGATAGTCAGGTTTCTTATATCATCTAATGAATAAAAATTTCCAGTGGATTCAATGCGCAGCCGATTTTGTCCGGCATCAATACCTCCGGCATCCACCACTTTGTTTTGTGCTTCGAAAGCGCGGGCTATATCCGAGGTCGTAATTCCGCTTTGTGCCATGACGGATGGGCTGACAGACACGTCAATGGTAGGTGTCTGTATTCCGTAGATTTCTATTTTAGCAACATCTTTTATTTTCAATAGTTCGTTTTTGATAATCTTGGCTTCGTCTTCCAGTTCCCGATAGGTATGGCTCTTTCCAGTCAGTCCATAGAAAACTCCCAATACATCTCCAAAATCATCGTTAACAACAGATGGACCTGCTCCGGCGGGAAGTTTGCTTTGTACATCATTTACTTTACGGCGTAATTTGTCCCAAAGTTGTTGCATTTCGTCTGCCCGGATTTCCTTTTTTACATAAACGGTTATTTTTGAAAGTCCTGTTCGGTTTTCTGTTTTCAGATAATAAAGTTCACCAAGAGATTGGATGGATTCTTCCAGAACATCTGTTACTTGAGATTGTACCTCGGAGGGGGATGCTCCGGGATACGGAGTCAGTACGAGTGCTTGTTTGATGGTAAAGGGGGCGTCTTCCAGTTTTCCCATTTTGATATAGGAGAACAGCCCACCGGCCAATATCAATACCAACAGCAAGATAGTGACTGCTTTCTTCTGTAGAAAATATTTTACGAGTTTCATGATTGTTTATTTCTGTGATATTATTCGTTTTCTACACTTATTTTCATTCCATCCGATAGGAAGCGGAGCCCACTGTTTGCTACAGTTTCATCAGGATACAAGCCTTCGGTGATAGATACATAACCGTTTGGCAATAGATCCCCTTTCTTTACTTTTCTCTTAGTTACTTGTTGGGTTTTGGAATTTACTATCCATAAATAATCTCCTTCTGTAGGGCGATGGCAAAGGGCTGTTTGAGGGATGGCTGCTCCTTGGGAAAGAGTTGAAACGGAATGGGTATTTAGGCTTGCTTTACCAGACATACCTGCCAGTAATTTCCCTTCTTTATTGGGAAGTAGAGCGGTCAGCAGATAAGAGAGGTTATTGCGGGTAGTCCCTTTGGAAATTTCCATTATCTGAGCATTATATACTTTATCGGGTTGGGCGTCAAATCGTACTTGTATTGTATCTAGTGCTTGCGCTGCACGGGCAATGTCTTGAGTGACATAAATCTCCAGTTTAAGTTGGTCTATATCAATAAAAGAAATGATGGGCTGGGTTGCTTTCACATCTTGAAATTTCTCTATATATACTTCACCCACATAACCATTGAATGGAGCGATAAGGCGTGTGTCTTCCAGTTCATAGGAAGCTGTATTGAAAGTTGTTTTTGCAGTGATATAGTCTGCTTTTGCTTTTTCATAAGTACTTGCAGAAACATTTCCTTTGTCGTATAACTTTTGTATACGTTCGAATTCCGCTTTTGCCTGATGGTAGATTGCTTCGGCACGTTCTTTACGGATGCGGAAATCGCGCGGATCTATTTCGGCTATGATGCTGCCTTGTTGGTATCGGTTACCTGCGTATACATCGAAACGGTCGATGGGACCGCCTACTCGGAAAGATAACTCGGAAGTGCGAAAAGGTCGGGCAATAAAAGAGAATTCTTTGTCACCCTGATGTGAAACTGGAACAGCTTGTGTTGTTTTTACAATAAGGTCTTGTTTTTTATCATTGCCTTCGGCAGCACAGGAAGAAAGTAGTGCGGCAAGGCTTAATAATGGCATGGAATGTACGTTAATCTTCATGTTTTGTCTTTTAAGTTTGCGACAAAAGTAAAGATGGAAGGGAGAGCAGCTGGGAAAGAAAATGCTGAAGCCGGAAAAAGAAGACCGGAAAAAGGGAAAATGCATCCTGAATAATTTTATCAATGAAGTAAAAAAAGATTTATTCAGGCAACTTTTTATACAGAATAGCTGTTTTTATCAGTAAGATGATTAATTATAAACTCTAAAAAACAAAGCGTATGTATTTTATTTGGTACATTATTATCGGAATTATTGCTGGTTTTGTTGCCGGTAAGTTGATGAGAGGGGGAGGTTTCGGTCTCTTTATTAATTTATTGGTTGGTATTGTTGGCGGTGTTCTGGGCGGCTGGGTATTCAGTTTGTTTGGTATTGCAGCAACTGGTATTATTGGCAGTCTTGTTACCTCTATTGTGGGAGCTATATTATTGTTGTGGATTGTTTCTTTGCTCAAGAGGTCTGATATTTCCTGAATTGGTAGTAAAAAGGAACCGTCCTGACGACACGCTTGTCGGGGACGGTTCCTAAACCAAACAAATCAAAAAATATAAGTATATTAACTAATTGCTTCCACCTCCTAAGGCACGGTAAAGCATGATATGCAGTTTACAAGATTCCACATTCAGAGCGATACGTTCCAATTCACAATCCAGGAAACGTTCATCGGCCGACAGTACATCCAGATAGCCTGCGAATCCTACTTTAAACATTTCATTTGCATTATAAATAGATCGATGATGGATACGGCTTTCTTCTTCTTTCAACTCTTTGCGCTGGTGCATTTGGGATGATGCAGTAATGAGGTTTAATACTTCTTCATAGGCTTTTAATACCGTTTCGTGATATCCTAACAAAGCGATGCGTTGCTGGCTTTTCGCATCATTCCATAATGCACGTATAGTATTTTGTTTGAATATAGGTGCTGTGATACCTGCACCGAGATTGTAAACCAGGGATGCAGGAGCAGTAAACCATTTATCCAGATCAAATGCGTTAAAACCTCCGTTTCCTCCAATCACGATGGATGGGAAGAAAGCTTTTCGCGCTGCAGATACGTCGGATTTACTAGCTAATAACTCCAGTTCGGCAGCCTTTATATCCGGGCGATATTGCAAAAGTTGTGACGGGATTCCTGCATCTGTGGGAAACTCATAACTACATGCAGTTTCAAATGACACTCGTTTCACCTTGAAAGGCAGTCGTCCTAATAAGGTGGCGATGGCACGTTCCTTTTCACTTATTTGCTGTTCGTTTGCAAGCAGCATTTCTTCCAATTTAAGGCGTCGTGACCGGAATTGGTCTACAGAAAGTCGGGTTACTTCACCTTCTTTCATCAGTTCATCGGTTAAATTATAAGCATCTCTGGCTGTTAGGATGGCTTCGCGTAGCACATATCGCTGTTTATCCAGTCCTATTAATTCAAAATAGTGTGTACCTACTTCTGATATCAATAAGGTGCGTGCCAGACGCATAGCTTCTACAGACTGCATCCAGCGGGATACGGCCGATCGTTTTTTATCGGTTAGCTTACCCCATATGTCAGCTTCCCATTGAAAATTGAGTCCTAGGTTGAAATTCCGGTAGGGATCTGGAATATGTTTGTCTTTTTCTAAATCGGGAGTGTTGGTGGTGCTGTTACCAACTCCGTCCATAGTGTACTCGCCAAAACGTTGTACTCCACCATCAATGCCTAATGAAAGATCGGGCAGCAGCGCTCCTTTTCCTACTCGAACTTGTGAACGGGCAATGGATATCCGTTCTATAGTTTGAAGGAATGTGTGATTATTATTTAACGCTTCGGCTATATAACTTTGCAATAACGTATCTGGAAAAAATGTTTTCCATGACAAGGAAGAGATAGTGGTGCTGTCCGTTTCCCTATCCATATAGAACTCGGGTAACTCTATCTTTTCTGTCGGAGTAAGGGAAGGGGCTTTGCAACTTACCATAATCAGACAGAAAGCTCCTATTATTAAACCTGTTTTGTTTATATTGTTATTTTTCATCTTCTTCATCATAGCTGACTTTATTACGGTTAAGATGTGCAGACCAACTCTCGAAAATAAGGTAAAGTCCAGGTACAAGGAAGATTCCTACAAATGTACCGATAAACATACCTCCGGCGGCAGCTGTTCCGATGGAACGGTTGCCCAAAGCACCGGCTCCGCTTGCCATTACCAACGGGATTAGTCCGCATATAAATGCAAAGGAGGTCATCAGGATGGGGCGCAGACGGCTTACGGAACCTCTAACGGCAGCATCAAAGATGCTCATTCCCTGTTTGCGGTACTGGTTGGCCATTTCCACAATAAGAATGGCATTTTTGCCTAGCAGACCAATCAACATTACCAAGGCTACCTGGGCATAAATATTATTTTCCAAGCCTGCCAGTTGCAGGAAAAAATAAGAACCGAAGATACCTGCCGGCAATGAAAGTATGACGGGAAAAGGCAGTAACAGACTCTCGTATTGTGCTGCCAGCAACAAATAAACAAATAGCAGGCAGATACCGAAAATAAAAACAGTTTGTCCACCCGAGTCTTTTTCTTCACGAGTAACCCCTGACCATTCTATATCATAACCGCGAGGTAATGTCTCTTTGGCAATTTGTTCCACTGCTTCGATAACCTCTCCTGAACTGACTCCTTCGGCAGGTTCACCTGTAATCAAGGCCGAGGTGAACATATTGTAGCGTGTAATCTGGTTAGGACCGAATATACGGTCCATCGTCATAAAGTTAGAGTAGGGTACCATATTCCCGTCCTTGTTCTTGGCATAGAACTTATACAGATCTTCAGGATTCATACGATACTCTGGAGAAGCCTGTAACATCACCTTATACATTTGTCCGAAACGAATAAAGTTGGATGAGTAGAAACTGCCGATATAGGATTGGAGTGTTTCCATGGATTCATTTAGATTTACTCCTAATTTAGCTGCTTTAGCAATATCCACTTTCAGCAGATATTGTGGAAAATTAGGATTGAATCCTGAGGTTGCTCCCACAATGCGCGGATCTTCATTCAGTTTTTCTACTAATGTATTGGCAACATCGGCAAATTCTGCAAAGCTGCCTGCTGTTTTATCTTGTAAACGAAGTTCGAAGCCGCTGGCATTACCGAATCCCGGAACTGTAGGAGGCAGGAAGAACTGAATATCCGCATCTTTGATATGTGAGGTACGGTCTTTGTATATCTCTATAAGTTCGGCTGCTGTTTGATCGCGTTCACTCCACGGGGTGAGATTAATCATACCCATACCGAAATTGGCGCCTTCCGTTTCAGTCATCAAACTATAACCTGCTAATGTGGAGATGCTTTCAATTTCTTTGAAAGGAAGCAGTGCAGCTTGTACAGCGTTCAAGGCTTTTTCGCTGCGTTCCAATGTTGCTCCCGGAGGCGCATCTACATTGACATAAATCATACCTTGGTCTTCATTGGGAATAAAGCCTGAAGGAAGTACCTGGCTCATGCCGAAAGTGGCAAGGAAGAAAATAATCAGTGTGGCATAAGTGATTATTTTCCGGCTCAAATACTTGTGTAATCCGATATTGTATTTCTTTTCAAAGCGGTCGTACCGGCGGTTGAAAAAAATAAAGAAACGACGTAGCCATCCTGCTTTTTTCTTCTTTTTTCCATCAGCGGGTTTCAGTAACAAAGCACATAGGGCAGGCGAGAGGGTCAATGCGTTTATTCCTGAGATAACAATGGCTACCGCCAGTGTCAATGAGAATTGCCGATAGAAAATACCTACAGTTCCCTGCATGAAGCCCACCGGAACAAAGACTGCCGACATGACTAGCGTGATGGCAATAATGGCTCCACCGATTTCATTAATAGCTGCTACAGATGCTTTATAAGGAGAGAGTTTCTCATGATGCATCTTTACATGGACAGCCTCCACGACGACTATTGCGTTGTCTACTACAATACCTATTGCGAGCACAAGGGCGAATAAGGTCAACATATTTATGGAGAAGCCCAGCATTTCCATAAAAAAGAATGTACCGACCAATGAAACTGGTACGGCGATAGCCGGAATTAAGGTGGAACGGAAATCTTGTAAAAATATATACACCACAATAAATACCAGTATGAATGCTTCGAGCAGTGTCTTCAGTACTGACTGTATGGAGGCGTCAAGAAAGCGTGATACGTCATAGGAGATATTGTAATCCATGCCAGGCGCAAAACTGCTTTCTTTGATTTCTGCCATTTTGGTTTTAATATTTTGGATGACTTCCCTTGCATTGGAGCCGGGGCGTTGTTTGATCATAATAGATGCCGATGGCCTTCCGTCGGTCATAGAGGTCATGTTATAATCTTCAGAATCGAATTCAATAGTGGCAACGTCTTTCAGACGTAGCAGTGAACCATCGGGAAGAGCTTTCAATACAATCTCTCCATATTCTTCTGCTGTGCTGAACTTTCCGGTATATTGTAATACATATTGCAGTTGTTGGGGTAATTTGTCTGAACTGATACCTGTCTTGCCGGGTGCTGCTTCTATGTTTTGATTACGGATGGCTTCAGTTACATCTTGAGGTACCATGTTGTAGGCGGCCAGCCGATTAGGATTCAACCATACACGCATGGCATAATCACGGCTACCCATGATTTCTACCAAGCCTACACCGTCAATACGTTTTAATTCGCGCAAAATATTGATATCGGCAAAGTTATAAACAAACTTTTCGGTATGTGCACTGTCCGTACTCATGATGTTCAAGTACATCAACATACTGTTTACTTCTTTTTCTGTAATAACTCCGGCACGGATTACTTCTTCAGGCAATTCGTCTAGTACGGTAGTCACACGGTTCTGTACATTTACGGCAGCTACGTCCGGATCGGTTCCCACTTTAAAATAGATAGTAGTAAGGGACATACCGTCGTTGGTACAAACAGTGGTCATGTAGGTCATGCCGGGTACTCCGTTGATGGCACGCTCTAACGGGGTGGCGACTGTTTTAGACATCACATCGGCACTAGCCCCGGTGTATCGGGCGGTTACCGTTACAGATGGGGGTACGATATCGGGAAACTGAGTGATGGGCAGTGTCAAAATAGACAGTACGCCCAAGCAGACGATAATGACGGAGATTACTCCTGAAAGTATCGGTCTTTTTATAAATAGCTTAAACATAAACTGTCCGTTTTATTTTACGATAGGTTGTTTTAATTCAACTTCTTTTCTGATTGCTTCCATATCAATGGTATCAGTCTTGATGGTAATGCCATCTTTCATCATTTGCACTCCCTCGTATACGATGGCAGTGTTAGGAGAGAAGTCTTGTGTCACATAGTAATTATTATAGCGTTCCAGCGGTTGGAAGCTGCGTACTTTTACTACACTGGCACTATCAACGGTATATACATAGGTGAAATCTTGAATTTCGAATGTTGATTTCTGGGGAACTAGGCAGATGTTGTCCATTTGGGTCATCATACGTACTTTTCCAGTCACTCCATGTTTCAGCAGTCCGTCCGGGTTCGGAAAACGGACACGGAAGGCAATGGAGCCGGTTCCTCGTTCAAAGTCACCTTCTACTGTTTCTAATGTGCCTTTGTGGGAGTAGATGGAACCGTCTGACAAAATCAGTTCCACATTATTTTCTTCGTGCTGTTTTTGTCCGCTAAGTTGTTGGCGCTTGTATTCCAGATACTCGCTTTCGTTCACTTTATAGTAAGCAAAGATCTCGGAAATATCACTTACGGTAGTCAGTAAGCTTTGCGGATTTACCAGACTTCCCGTCTTATAAGGAATACGGTCTATGTAGCCGTCAAAAGGGGCAGTGATAGTAGTGTAAGAATAATCCATCTGTGAACGTTGCATTTGTGCTTTTGCCTGTTCCACTTTCATTTGGGCTACTTCTTTTTCTTTATTGGCTTGGTCGAGTCGGATTTTTGATAAGATTTGTTTGTCAACCAGCCGGCCTATTCTCTCGGCTTCATAATTTGCCATTTCATATTGTGCCTGTGCTTGTTTGTAATTGGCTTGCGCCTCTTTTACCGTTTCGCTATATTGGTCGGAACTGAGTTGGAATAGAGGCTGTCCTTTTTTGACTTTCTGTCCTTCGTCTACATATATTTTTTGAACAAATCCTTCCACTTTGGGCTTAATTTCTACAAACTGTATAGCTTGCACATCAGCTACATATGAGCGTGGAAACTCAATGGTTGTGGGGTGAAGAATGGTGATGGGAATGAATTCTTTGTGATGTTCCTGCTTGTTGTCCGATTGACCACAAGAGCATAGCAATCCTGTGCATGTACACAGGACCGCAATTTTCTGAAAATTACTCTTCATGAAATTACGAATACAATTTAAAAAGATTAATAATTGAGTTTGAGTAAATAAAAGATCCGGCTTGCATTCAAATCTTTCAGAATACAAGGCCAATATGTATGAATATGCTTTAATGTGACATATTAAATGCGGTATACACAAAAGATAATGTGATGATGTACCACTTTTCCCAGATTTTCACTAACAGGTGTATAACTCTGTACCGGAACTTGGGGAATAGCAAAAAGATTGACCAGCATATCGATAGTGCAGGGTAAAAAACGACTGTTTGGCAGTTGTGCACGTCCCGACTGGAAATAATAAGTTTCTTCTCCTCTGCTTTCTTCATTGTTGTCAGAAGGCAGGGTGGGCTGTTCCATCGTTTCTACCATAGCCAGATTGGCATCAATCAGTGGAGCGCATACATCAAATTGTACGAGTAATAACATAATTACGCATACTATTCTTACCACATATTTTTTGATACCGTTGAACATGAAAGATACTTTGTTTGTCAATTCGTTTGCAAATTTAATATAATTGAACACTGTTTTCAAACTAATCATCCAAAATTAGTGAGTTTTAATATATCCTTTCTCTTTTTTGGAACTACTATCCTTTATACTGACTGAAATCTGTTATTTTTGTACTCAGTATTTTAAATAATCAGATAATATTACTTATGTTACAACCCGAATTGAAATTTCGTCGAGATAAAATACGCTATTTAATGGCTCAACAAGGCATTGATGCTGCCCTGATAGCTTGTAATGTAAATTTGCTTTATACGTATGGTGAGATAGTGAACGGCTATCTTTATTTACCGCTTCATTCACCGGCACTTCTCTTTGTAAAACGTCCTAATAATATTGTGGGAGAATTTGTATTCCCTATTCGTAAACCTGAGCAGATAGTGGACTTGTTAAAAGAAAATGGTATACCTGTAGCTTCAAAGATAATGTTGGAAGGCGGGGAACTGCCTTATGCGGACTATATGCGTCTTGCATCTCTTTTTCCTGAATCGGAGGTAGTGGATGGAACTGCTATTATTCGTGAAGCGCGTAGCGTAAAGACTCCGCTGGAGATTGAACTTTTTCGTCGGTCGGCCGCTTTACATGCTCGAGCATATAGTAAGATTCCCGATGTATACCATCCGGGGATGACTGATCGTGAACTATCTGTTGAGGTGGAACGCCTGATGCGACTGGAAGGTTGTCTGGGAATATTCAGAGTATTTGGTCAGAGTATGGAGATATTTATGGGAAGTGTGTTGGCCGGAGATAATGCAGCTACTCCTTCGCCTTATGATTTTGCCTTAGGTGGTAAGGGATTGGACCCGTCTTTGCCCGGAGGAATGAATGGAACTTTGTTGAAAGAGGGGTATAGTGTAATGGTGGATATAGGGGGAAACTTTTACGGATATATGTGTGATATGAGTCGTGTGTTCTCCATTGGAAAATTAAATGATGAGGCTTATGCAGCTCATCAAGTCTGTCTTGAAGTGCAGGATAAGGTTGCCTCTATGACGGCGCCTGGTGTGGTGTGCGAGGATCTTTATAATGCGGCCATTGAGATCGTGACGAAAGCCGGATTTGCCGATCGTTTTATGGGGGTGTCCCAACAGGCACGTTTTATAGGACACGGCATCGGGTTGGAAATCAATGAGGCACCAGTGTTGGCTCCGCGTATCCGGAGGGAGTTGGAAGAGGGAATGGTGTTTGCCCTTGAACCTAAAATCGTATTGCCGGGAGTAGGACCGGTCGGCATTGAAAATTCTTGGGTAGTTACAGAAAACGGAGCCGGCAAACTGACCATTTGTAATGAGGAGATTATAGAGCTTTGATTCCTTGGATGTAAATATTGAAGCGGAAAAATCAAAAAAACGAAAAATTTTATGGTTCTTGTTCTAGTGTCATTGGGGGCAAAGTGAAGAACTTGAATATAAAAAAGATCCCGAAACTTTTAGTTTCGGGATCTTACATGGTTTGAAGTATATTTTTTATTCCCACTCAATGGTCGCATTGGGTTTGGGCGACAGGTCATAGCATACGCGGTTCACATTCTTTACTTCTTTTAGAATACGGTCGGTAATTTTCATCAGAATGGACCAGTCTATCGGTTCGATAGTAGCTGTCATAGCATCTACGGTGTTGACAGCTCGGATAATAACAGGCCAGTCAAATGAACGGGCATTGTCACGCACGCCTACTGATTTGAAATTGGGTACTACGGTGAAATATTGCCATACTTTCTTGTCCAAGCCTGCCAGTTGGAATTCTTCACGCAAGATGGCGTCCGATTCGCGAACAGTTTCCAGGCGGTCACGAGTGATAGCCCCCAAACAGCGCACTCCCAAACCAGGACCAGGGAACGGCTGACGGTAGACCATGTCGTATGGTAAACCAAGTTCCACTCCGCAGGCACGGACTTCGTCTTTGAACAACTGGTGTAAAGGTTCTACTAATTCAAACTGTAAATCCTCGGGTAAGCCACCTACATTGTGATGGGATTTAACCATTTTGGCTGTTTTAGTACCACTTTCTACGATATCAGGATAAATTGTACCTTGTCCCAAAAAGTCGATTCCATTTAGCTTACGGGCTTCCTCTTCGAACACACGAATAAATTCACCACCGATAATCTTGCGTTTCTGCTCCGGATCAGCTACATTTTCCAGTTTACTCAGGAACCGGTCTGTAGCATCCACGTAAATCAAATTAGCGTTCAACTGATTTTTGAAAACTTCAATTACTGCTTCCGATTCACCTTTGCGCATTAATCCATGGTTCACATGTACGCAGACCAGATTATTGCCGATGGCTTTCAGCAACAGAGCTGCTACTACAGAACTGTCTACACCTCCGGAAAGTGCCAATAATACTTTCTTGTCGCCTACCTGGTGGCGGATCAATTCAATCTGGTCATTGACAAAGTTTGTCATATTCCAGTTAGCCTCTGCCTTGCAGGTATCAAAAACAAACGATTGTACAGCATTCTTTATTGCTTCCACATCATCCGTCAGTTGGGGAAGCTTCACTTCGCAACATGCTTTGTCATGACCGGCAGCCATTACGGGAACTCCTGCTTTGTAAATTTCGGGAAGCACGTCAATATCCACTCCGTCAATTACATGGTTGGGACCGCCATTGATAATGACACCCTTTACATTGGGCAATGCTGTCAGCTCGGCGGCTGTGATATCGTGCGGGTAAATTTCACTATATACACCCAAAGCACGAATGGCTCTGGCAAGCACGGTGTTTTCGGTACTTCCCAAATCCAAGATAACAATCATATCTTGTTTCATTCCGTTATGTTGTTTTTAAGTTATTAGTTGGTTGTCTATTATTCCCACTCAATTGTGGCAGGCGGTTTGGACGAGATATCATAGCATACGCGGTTTACACCTTTTACTTTATTGATTATGTCGTTTGAAACCTTAGCCATAAATTCATAGGGAAGATGAGCCCAGTCGGCGGTCATGGCATCCGTACTAGTTACGGCACGTAGGGCAACGGCACGTTCGTATGTACGTTCGTCCCCCATTACTCCCACACTTTGTACGGGTAGCAAGATTACGCCTGCCTGCCATACTTGGTGGTAAAGGGATGTTTCGTTTCCGTCCGAGTCTTTCACTTTCCAGTCTCTCAATCCTTGGATATAGATATCATCGGCGTCTTGCAGAATACGTACTTTCTCAGGAGTGATATCACCCAAAATACGTACCGCAAGTCCTGGTCCGGGGAATGGATGGCGTGTAATCAGATGTTCCGGCATACCCAGTTCACGACCTACGTGGCGTACTTCATCCTTGAATAGCAGACGCAGAGGCTCGCATAGTTTCAAATTCATTTTTTCGGGCAGTCCACCTACGTTGTGATGACTTTTGATTACAGTGCCGGTGATACTTAATGACTCGATACAGTCAGGATAAATGGTACCTTGTGCCAGCCATTTCACATCTTTAATTTTATGAGCTTCTTCATCGAATACGTCAATAAAACCTTTGCCGATAATCTTACGCTTCTTCTCAGGTTCTTCCACACCTGCCAGTTCACTGAAGAATTTTTGGCTGGCATCCACTCCGATTACATTCAGTCCGAGACATTCATAATCATGGAGTACATTTTTGAATTCGTTCTTACGCAGCATGCCGTGATCTACAAAAATGCAGGTAAGATTCTTGCCTATCGCTTTATTTAATAATACGGCTGCCACAGATGAGTCTACTCCGCCACTCAGCCCCAGTACTACTTTGTCATTTCCCAGTTGCGCTTTCAGTTCGGCTACAGTCGTTTCAATGAAAGAGGCAGCGCTCCAGTCCTGTTTCCCCCCGCAAATGTCGACTACAAAATTTTTCAGAAGCTGGGTTCCGTCTTCACTGTGGAACACTTCCGGGTGGAACTGTACTCCCCATACTTTCTCTTCCTTTATTTGATAAGCAGCGATGGCTACTTTATCTGTTGAAGCGATAATTTTGAAATTCTCCGGAATGGCGGTGATGGTATCTCCGTGGCTCATCCATACTTGTGAGTGTTCACGGACGTTCTTCAATAGTGGGTTCTCTTGGTCGAAAGTGGAAAGGTGTGCACGTCCGTATTCACGTGTGCCGGCCGGTTCCACTTTCCCACCGTTTGTATAAGACATGAACTGTGCACCATAGCAGATACCCAAAATAGGATACTTTCCGCGAATGTCACTCAAATCGACTTTAAAGGCGCTTTCATCATACACCGAGAAAGGGCTTCCCGAAAGGATAACGCCGATTACGGACGGATCATTGTGTGGAAATTTGTTGTAAGGCACAATCTCGCAATAAGTATTCAGTTCGCGAACGCGACGGGCTATGAGCTGTGTGGTTTGTGAACCGAAGTCGAGAATAATGATCTTTTCTTGCATATATATATTAAGATATGTAAATGATTTCGTGCCGCAAAGATACTCAGAAAAAATAAAAATCCGTCATGCTGTTGAGGCTTTTTATAATTGAATTGGAAAAACTTTGTTCTTCCTGCTTCCTTGTGGAAAAATATGCAAAAAAAAGATTGGAATGTTTAGGAAATGTCGGCTGGTATATAAATCACGGGCTGTCCGACAAGCATTTGAGGGCAGCCCGTTTTTTTGTGTGGATAATATTTTATTTTTTGCCAGCCTGTTCCTTCAACAAGTCACGGATTTCTGTAAGTAATACCTCTTCCTTGCTAGGGGCAGGTGGGGCGGCGGGAGCAGGAACTTCTTCTTTCTTGCGATTCAGCTTGGCAAGTAATCTTATAAATAAGAATATAGAAAAAGCAATGATGATAAAGTCGAAAGTAGCTTGTAGGAAGTTGCCATAATTCAACGTTACGGCAGCTTTTTCAACTCCATCCACTACTTCGGCCGGCTTTAATTGTAGTTTTAAATCTGTAAAGTTCACGCCACCTACCAGCAATCCGATGGGAGGCATGATGACATCGGCCACAATGGAAGATACTATTTTACCGAAGGCTCCGCCGATGATGACACCGACTGCCATGTCAATGACGTTTCCGCGCATTGCGAACGCCTTAAAATCTTGCAAGAAGCTGCTTTTTCCCATTTTTTTTTATTTTAATATGAATTTATGTGCGAATATAAAAACAAATTCTTATTTTTGCACCGCGTTTAGGAAATAAATACTAAACGTTTAACAACATTCCAACGTAGAGTGTTTAAAAGCTATATTATAAAACCTTTAAAATTTAAACAAAATGATTAAAGTAGGTATTAACGGATTTGGTCGTATCGGCCGTTTTGTATTCCGTGCAGCTCAGAAAAGAAACGATATTCAGATCGTAGGTATCAATGACCTTTGCCCGGTTGATTACTTAGCATATATGTTGAAGTATGACACTATGCACGGACAATTTGACGGTACTATCGAAGCTGACGTAGAAAATAGCAAATTGATCGTGAACGGCAATGCAATCCGCGTAACAGCTGAAAGAAATCCGGCTGACTTGAAGTGGGATGCAATCGGTGCTGAATACGTAGTTGAATCTACTGGTTTGTTCTTGACTAAAGAAAAAGCTCAGGCTCATATCGAAGCTGGTGCTAAATATGTAGTTATGTCAGCTCCTTCTAAAGATGATACTCCGATGTTCGTTTGCGGTGTAAACGAAAAGACTTATGTTAAAGGTACTCAGTTCGTTTCTAATGCTTCTTGTACTACTAACTGTTTGGCTCCTATCGCTAAGGTATTGAATGACAAATGGGGTATCACTGACGGTTTGATGACTACAGTTCACTCTACAACAGCTACTCAGAAAACAGTTGACGGTCCTTCTATGAAAGACTGGAGAGGTGGTCGTGCTGCTTCTGGCA
>ERZ1027089.645-NODE-645-length-16069-cov-10.277008_pt1 | contig 16069 bp, 19 predicted proteins | sample MGYA00519412_ERZ1027089 | MGnify/ENA primary metagenome ERZ1027089 (study PRJEB26926, sample SAMN06164433) | human gut metagenome | biome: ENVO:00009003; feature: ENVO:2100002; material: ENVO:00002003 | host: Homo sapiens | place: USA | collected 2012 ... | reverse complement strand
CATGGTTTTCAAATTACTCTGAAAAATTATGAACTGTTCCTTTTGGAAATGTAATTGTCAGTCTTGTATATTCTTTTTCCATAGAAGCAATATCCAATTTCAAACCCAATCTATCGCATAATTTTTTCGATAGATACAGCCCCATACCCGTTGCATTTGCTTTGTTTCTATTTGAACCAGTAAACCCTTTTTCAAATACTCTAGATAAGTCGGACGTTTTTATTCCACAGCCGTTATCTTCAATCACAAGCAGTATATTTGTTTCGTTGTCTTGACTGTATATTGTCAGTTTGTTTTCCTGCTTGTCAAAATACTTAATCGCATTTTGCACGATTTGAGATAGAATGAATATCAGCCATTTTTCATCAGTATAAACGACATTTTCTATATCATGGATATTGATAATTGCTTTCCTTTCCATAAGCGAATGACGGAATTTCAGAATAACATTATGTATCACTTCGTCTAACTGCAACTGTTTTACAAAATAGTCCTTTTCCGTATTTTCGCTTCTTGCATAGTAGAGCATTTGTTCCACTAACTGAAATATTTTGTCTGTTTCTTTTTTTAATGTGTAATTTTTTGTATTGTCAAACGTCAAAGACAATGCTCCTATCGGTATTTTAATTTCATGGGCGAAACTTTCCACATATTCTTGATAGTCTTGCTTTTCCTCTGTGATTTTGCCGATTTCATCATTCATAGATTTGCAGGCTTTTTTTAGTGCGTAGTAATAGGCTGCATTTTGAAATTCTTTTGGCTTTGGTAAAACGTCTGCAATATAATAGGTTTCTTCCAGTCCGTCTACTAAATCAATAATATGTTGTGAAGCATTACGTTTCTTCCGATACAAACACCATTGAAAAAGCCCTTGTATGCTGATGAACAGAATTACCAGCAATACAACAAATAGCGTATCTACATCGTAGAAAATCAAAAGAAATGCTACTAAGGCAAGAAAGAAAAGCTGAAACAATATCTCTGTTATTTTTTCTTCTAAGAATGTAAAAAAGCTCACAGTTTCCAACCCTTTCCTCGTATATTTTCCAATAAATGAACAATACCGATTTCTTTCATTTTCTTTTTTAGACGGGTCATATTAACCAGTAATACATTCTCGTCCAAATAATACTTATCGTTCCACAGTTTTTCCAGTAGTTCTTCTTTGCTAATAACTTTATCTTCGTTCATAAAGAAGTAGTATAAAATACGAAATTCATTTCTTGTCAGTTCAATGCTTTTCTCTTGATACTTCAAAATGGATAAATGTAAATCAAGGGTACAATCCTTTTTCACAAGCTCACGGAAATTGTTTGGGTTTGACAACTGCAATGCACGTTTGATCTTCTCAAGAAGAATAAGCGTGTCATACGGCTTTGTGATAAAGTCAATTCCGCCCACTTGAATACTTTTCAATTCGTCAGCATTTGTGTCTCTGCTTGTTACAAAGATAATAGGTACTGGCATGACTTGTTTTATTTTCCTGCATACTTCATAGCCATTTTCATACGGCAGGTTAATATCAAGTAGAACCAGCTCCACGGAATATTGCTTTAATTCCTCTGTCAAATTTTCAAAATTAGTCAATAAGACTGTTTCATATCCTTGTGTATTCAATAATTTAGAAAGCTCCAGACGAGTGATTTCATCATCTTCGATAATCGCTATTCTCATTTCAACACCCCCTTGATTTACCATTATAATAATTCCACAGCAGGAGAGCTAAAAAAATCTAACTCTCCTCATTGATATTTCGTTTGAAACCGATATACGTCGCAATCCAATAAATACCATAGATAAAGAAGAAAATCGCCAAACCACCAGCAAAATAGAACAGGTAGATAAATTCATTTGCCAAAAGAACGTTATAAACATTGTTAAGTGAAGCTAACATACAGAAACTTGCAATAACCGAATAAACAACTGGAATTCCAAATAATATCAATAATTGTTTTTTGATTGTCTTAAACAATGACTTGTCATTTACTCCTAATCTTCGCAAAGTCTGATAGCGATATTTGTATTTAGTAGCGTCACTTAAAGATTGCACAGCAAGAATTGTTCCCACAGCAGAGATTAAAATAAAAGCAATATATAAACAGATACTTGCCATGATAGCAGTCATAGTATTTTGTTCTTCTATAACAGTACCTCTTACTGATACCCTATAATATTCATTATGAGTTGTCCCGTCTTCATCTTCTACCACCAATAAATGCTTTAATTCTGTATCTATCTTTTCTTTTAATTTTGCAGTCGTTTCTTCTTTTGTATCAACAATTAAATGTTCTTCTGATATTTCTAATCCCTGCACATATTCATCAGGAACAATGACTGTAAATCTTCCTGTATTATTCATACTGTACCAAAAAGATTTTGTATCAATCCCTTTTAAGCGAAGTTCATTGTTAGCAAATTGAATGGTCTGCATATCAGCATTATCTTCAACTTTGTATAATAGTTGACTATCAGTTACAAGGAAATACTCATCTTCTGTTAATTCAACAGTATTCATATTTCGTAATTTCAGTAATCTGTTATAATCACTTAACTTCATTACTGGGTCATAATCATAAAACTGCACATCGTAATAATCTTGTATTTGATGTTTAGGTTCTTTATAAACATTATATTCAATGGTTTCCTTGATTGTATAATCTTCATCTATAACATCAAGATATTCTTTATAATCATCAAAAGGTTGTGTCCAATCAAAAACTTCTACATCATAAGGAGAGGTTAATTCAATGCTCGTCTGATATAAACCTTTATAGATACTGGAAAAATTCAGACATAGCAAGGAAAGTAATATCAGCATAGAAAGCGTTCCGAATGTAAAACTCATTGTTCTTGCCTTCGACGCAAAAGTTCTTGTTACAAATAGGTTGTCATTTTGATATTTCATTTTTTTACTTTTTAGCAGAATTGATAATAACATATCCGCACAAGTTGCAGAAATACCATAAATACTGATTATTAACATAATCACGCAAATCATTAAATAAGTCATAGTTGACTCATCACTGAAATTTTCAAAACTGCAACGTGAGTTCCAAAGCAGAAGTGAGGAAACCCCCAGTACAGCACTAACCATAAAGATAATGTTTCTTTTTTTATTATTACGGAACATTTTCTTTTCATTCTGTTTATCAAAGTAAAGAAAATCATGTACCGTCATTTTTCTTATTCTTCGTAAAAGGTTAAGTAAAACCAATACATATATTGCCAAAAAGTAAATTACAAGTAACCCTACGGAAATAAGGTTTAATGAAATGAAGATAACCTCTGGAATACCTAATAATTTTACAATGACTAATGACACAAACTGGCTAAACAGAAAACCAAGTGGAATAGCTAGTATAAGTGCTAAAAAGCCTAATAATATATTCTCCATGACAAGTAGACGTGCAACTTCTTTTTTCTTTATCCCAAGAAGCATATATGTTCCAAATTCTTTACTTCGTTTCTCAAACATGAACCTTGTCGTATAGTTAATCAAGAAACACACAACAAATACAATAATGATATTTACGAAAGTTAGAACATTCTTGAATGAGTCCATACCAGATGATAGCTTTACAACTTCATCAGAACTTGCTATAAGATTAAATGCCAGTATGAGTGAAAATGAAATTGTAATGGTTATCAGATAAATCAAATAATCCTTTAAATTTCTTTTTGTATTTCTAACCGCCAATTTACCTAACATTTCCCACTTCACCTCCGAGCAAGGTTAATATATCCAGTATTTCATTGAAGAAATCTTTTCTGCTTTTTTCCCCTCTGAAAATCTCATTGAATATCTTACCGTCTTTCAAGAACAAAATACGTTTACAGAAAGACGCACTAAACGGGTCATGTGTTACCATTAAAATAGTAGCCTGCATTTTCTTGTTGATGTCAGACATTGTTTCCAGTAATAATCTGGAAGATTTTGAGTCCAAAGCTCCCGTCGGTTCATCAGCTAATATCAGTTTTGGTTTATTGATTAAAGCCCTAGCACAAGCACAACGTTGTTTTTGTCCGCCCGAAACTTCGTAAGGAAATTTTGATAAAATATCTCGAATACCTAATTTGTCAGCGATAGCATGAACCCGTTTCTCAATATCGGCAGGGTTCTGTTTGTTGATAACCAATGACAAAGAAATGTTTTCTTCAATCGTCAAAGTATCTAAAAGGTTAAAGTCTTGAAAGATAAACCCTAAATTTTCACGTCTGAAATCAGCAAAATCTTTATCTTTAATTTTGGTAATATCTTGATTGTTGACTGTAATGTGTCCGCTGGTTACGGTATCAATCGTAGAGATACAGTTTAATAGGGTAGTCTTTCCAGAACCACTAGCTCCCATAATTGCAACAAATTCGCCCTTATCTACATACATAGAAATACCGTCTACTGCCTTTGTGATATTTCCAGAGTTACCCCCGTAGTATTTTTTTACTTGTTCTAAATTCAAAATGTGTTCCATTAAAATCGCTCCTTTCTTCCTGCCACATTTATTTGTTTTGGAATACAATTAAATTATAGCAAGGGCAGTATTCAATTACACTTACAGTTTTGAAAGTAAACGGAGAGTAAAAGAGCCGTGATAATGCAGATCACAATTCTGTGAAGCATTTCCACGACCCTTTTATTATAATTTCACCTTTGTCTTTTTCGTAATGGTATAAATGTATTCCTCTGGCGCAGGGCGTTTGTTTCCAAAATACTTTTTAAAATTTGCCTGTACCTCTGGGTCAGTGCTATTCATAGCTTCATCAATCGTTGCTTCAATATCAGCCCGAACATCAGCCAATGACACTCCTCCTGCCTTTGCACCTGCTTTCAATGCTTTTTTAATATCACGTTTTTTAAGTCCTATCATTAGAACCAACTCCCTAAAATACGTTAATCTTCTTTTTCAAAAATTAAATCTATCTTTCGCATACAACCTTTTGCGTCAACTTCTGTCGGCACGAACCCTGCATAGCGATACCCATTTTTTGCATAGCCATTGATAATTTCCTTATGTTTATCGGTGCAAAGGAATACAACACCTTTCGCAGTATAATTGATTTCTACATATTCATATTTTTTCATTTTTCCTCGTTTCCTTTCTCTTTCATATTTTTTCTACGCTTTTTGATTGCCTTATTTCTTAAAGGAATACCAACACCCAATATCAATCCTACTACCAAAATAGTCAAGTCCATAAGTACACCTCACTTTTTTAAAATTCTTTTTTCTTCATTATTGCTAGGCTGATAAGATACGAAATAGTCAAAACAATAACAGAAAGTAACAAAAATAACAAAACATACATTTGTGGCTCAAATTGAGGAAGCTTTTTTAAAAGTGCATATAAATCTATTCCCATAAATTCAGTAGCCTTTATAAGAAGCAGTCCTATAACAAATATAAATCCCATTACACCTATAATAGCAATTCTTCCTTTTTCTCCACCAAATTTCAAGATAAAAGGAAGCATGATTGATAAAATCAATAAAATAGTAGGGAATAAAGAACCTGCTGTTATAAAAATTTCATTAAAACTGCCTGTTTTTGTAATACCAATAGCAACTAAACTAATAACCGTTCCCAATAGCAAAGAAGTCATTCCCGAAATCAATCCGAAGATATATTTTTCCAGTACATAATCTTTTCGTGTTATCGGTAAAGAAAATAAAAAAGCATTTCCATTATCAAATTCATCATAGCTAATTGAACTCAATGAGAACAATGACCCAACAAAACCTAAAAAACCAATAGGAAATGAAGTCCCGGGAGATGTTATTATCATTATTATAGAAATAGCCATAATAGCCATAAAGAAGTTTTTCTGTCCTTTCAACAACTTAAAATCTTTAATCAATAAACCTTTCATTATTCAACACCTCTAATCATCATTGTTATTACTTCGTCTATATTTCCTTTTTCAATCGCTATCTGGGGATAATTTTCAGCATAATACTGTTTTTGATTAGTTAAACAACTATATCCATAGCTTTCTTTTTTTGTACGTAAAATATATTGTCTGTCTAATTTAGAATATTCTTCTTCATCAACTTTAAGCAGGGCATAATCGCTTAATAATACATCAGTATCTTCGTGCATAATTACCTTTCCTTGATGTATCATATAAAGGTCATCACATAAAGTTTCTAAATCACTGGAAATATGAGAACTAATTAAAATAGAGCGTTCTTCGTCCTTTTCTATAAAATCTCTTAGCATTTCTAGTAATTCATCTCTAGCTATTACATCTAATCCCGCCGTCGGTTCATCAAGAATTAACAACTTTGCATTATGTGAAACAGCAACTAAGACTTTTACTTTTGCTTTCATACCAGTTGAAAAATCTTTTATTCTTTTATTTCGTGGAAGCTGAAACTTTTTTACTTGTTCTATAAAAAATGATTTATCAAAATTTTGATATAGATTATCAATAATAGGAATAATATCATTGATTGTTAAATATCCACTAAAGCCAGAGTCCGAAAGAACTACGCCCAAATCTTGTTTGTCTTTTGCAGTAAAATCTTGTAATGACTTTCCAAGAATATTGATAGTTCCACTATCATAGGAAATTAGCCCTAAAATAGCTTTAAATGTAGTGCTTTTTCCTGCACCATTCTGCCCAATCAAACCAGTTACAAGACCTTTCTTTACTTCAAGTGAGCAATCAAGCGAAAAGTTTTCATAACTTTTTTTCAAATGTTCAATTTTTAACATATCTAACCCTCCAAAATTAACTCAAATAGTTCTTTTATATCTTCATCACTGATACCGTAACATCTGCCTTTTTGAATAACTCGTTCTAAATCACTTTCTAATTCCTTTTTCTGTTCCTCTAATAAAAGCTCCGTATTTGTAGCAGTAACATATGTTCCTTTCCCGTGAATTGTTACTGTAAATCCCTCGTTTTCCAAATTATCATATGCTTTTTTTACAGTTAAAGCACTTATTTTTAATTCTTTTGCAAGGGAGCGAACAGACGGAAGATTATCATTTTCTTTTAATTTTCCATTCCGAATTAAAGTTTTAACTTGTTCTACGATTTGTTCGTAAATAGGTATCATTGAAGAATGGTTTATAATAATTTTCATCTCACAGCTCCTTTCTGTATAAACAGTATATAACAGAGTAATGCTGTTGTCAAGTGTTATATGGTGTTTAAGAAAAAGTGAAGCGTGCAAATCTCATTTAGGAAATGCACGCTATATCATTTACCCTACAATCTTCCAATTACTATCTTTGTGTAGCATAAGTTCATACTGCGATACCTGCGTCGCCTTTGTCTGATTATCAAGGAATTTTACCGCAACCTTGACTTTCACATTGTCCCCGTCCTTTGTGAAGATAGGGTTTACCAGTTCAGAATAAAGGTAGTCCCTGCCGATAGGTTCAAGTACATTACCAGATACATAATAAGCAAGCTCTTTTTCTGTGGCTGTTGGATAGAGCTTAAAGAATGTTTCCAGAAATGCGGTAGCGTCGTTTACCGTATCAGCGTCTACGCTTGCGTCTGCTTCTGGTGTCTTTGGCTCATAGTCTGATTTTTTGATTGCTGGTGCAAGGGTAGGGTTCTGAACGATTACCATATCCCCGTCAGCGTCCACGTGGACTTTTACGGTATAGGTTGCTTTCACATTGCTTGTCTGTTCGCCCTCTTTTATCTGCTGATCTACTTCGTAGGTAGCAGAAAAAGTGTCCGTTCCCGACTGCTCGATACGCCATACAATCACATCTGTAACTGTGGAGCTGGTCGGTATATCCGTTCTAATGGTATCTACATTCAAGTCCTGCAATTCCTTTGTCAGATAACCGCTGATTGCCTGCGTCCTTGCTTCAATCGCTTCTTTGCTGTTATTCCATGTGTAATAGGACTTCGCAAAGTTCTTCACGAAATTTTCTATCCCGTTGGTGTCCTGCAAGCGAAGCTCAATGATTTCTTTTTCATGGGTGGTGTGCTGGTCGATAGCCGTAAAATTCTTATACACCCCGAAGCTCACGCTTGCGATGAGCACCACCCACAAGGCAATCACGGTTTTCTTATGTGTGCCTACCTTGACAGTACGCACCTTTTTTTCTTTTGGTTCTTTGATAGTTTCTGTCTGTTTCTTATTCTTCTTAAACATATTTTTCAAGTCCTTTCTATTGTTTTACTCGTCCTGCACCGATTAAGTGCTGTTGCCAGTAACTACTACTTAGGTCTGCATATCCTATGGGGTCGCCTGCATGGTACATCTGGTTATTTCCTACATAAATGCCGACGTGGGTTACATACGAACCAGCGTTATAGGTAGAATGGAAAAACACCAAGTCCCCAGCCTTTGCCTGTGAGAGTGGAAGATGTTGGGTAGCGTCATACTGTGCCTGTGCCGTTCTCGGTAAGGAGATACCAGCTTTTCCATAGCACCATTGCGTCAGTCCCGAACAGTCAAAAGAAGTGTTGGGATTGCTACCGCCATAGACATACTTCCAGCCTTGATACTTCAACGCTTCATTCATAATTGCTTGTGTCGTCGCATTATCAAAGTGTGCCACGGTCAGATATTGATTGACTAATTCCACATAGAACATATTTCCATAGCCATACCGCCAGCCCCCGTTCTTCGCAACGGCTATCGGGTTGGTGTAGGTTACTTTCTTTCCACCCGATTTCTCACGGGCGAAGCTCTCTGCAAGATTAAAGGTGTATTTCTTTCCTTTTCCTGCCACATATCCCACATAACCACCGCCATAGTTATAGGACTGTATCGCTACATTCAAATCGTCCATACCTTGATTTTTGCAGGAAGAAAGCAGGGACGCAAAATATTTACACCCCTGCTTGATTGAGCTTTCCGTATCTAAGGAATTAGGCGGTAGTCCCAGACTTTCCGAACTCTGCATAACATCTTCTGCCGTACCGCCACTTTCTACTTGAATGATAGCCAATAGCACATTGACATACTCGGAGATACCGTTTTCTCTGGCGTACTTTTCCACCATAGGCTGATGTTTCAAGACTTCTGCGGATAAGTTCATACCCGTAATGCCAGAAGAAAAGTTGCTGTTCTCGTCGTCGCTGTCCGCACTAATCAAGACACCAAAGAAAAGGACTATGGAAAAGAGGATAGGAAACAGACTGCCGATAATAGCGATATGTTTCAGTTTCATTTTTTCTTCTGTCCTTTCTTCGTTATAAGATTACGGTTCTTTTCGGTATGTTGCGTTGTATGTTTTGATTGTTCAAAGGTCTGTGTCTTTGTAGTACGCTCTGCTTTGTAATTCTGGCGTGTTTCCTGCGATACCACTTTCTCTACATTCTGTCTATGTACTGGCTGTGCAGGCTGGTTTATTTTCCTATCAGAAGCACTAGAAGATAACGGACGCTCTTTTGCAACATTTGTCTTGACTGGCTCACTTGCTTTTGAAGTAGTTGCTGTGGCAGGGTGTTTGACTTCCTGCGTTTTTTCAGCACTCGGCTTTGGAATGGTTGAAGCTGTGGCTGGTCTCTCATGGGGACGGGTAGCTCCCGTTGTCGCTGATCCGTCAGCCTTTCGCTGTGCCTGCCTTGCTTCTTGTGCCTTTTGAAGCTCCATACGCTTGTCAGCGATATTCTGTCTATGCTGTTCCCGTTTTTCCATACGTCCCGACTGTCTGGACTGCTGTTCCTGCACCATACCACGCTTGAAGTCGGACACGCTGGACTTTGCCTTTTCCTTTGCGGAATACACCGCATAAGCGGTCTGGGTCGGCATATCTTTGAGATTTTCTTTCAACGCACCTGCCTTGTCTTTGAGCTTGTTTTTCGTATCTAAGACAGCCCCAGCCTTTGAGCCTGCACGTTGTCCTATGCTGGAAGTGGTATTGCCCCGATTTTCTTTCGAAGCTGTATTTTTTCTTTCAGCTCTTTTGCCAGCAACAGAACTACCAGCCACCGCACCAGCAACACCGCCAGCAGTAACCGCACCAGCAAGCCGTCTTTCCATACGCCTAGCCCTATGTGCCAAGTATAGATATGGTCTGCGGAAAATTCTTCGTCCCATGCTTTGACTGTCGTTAGCGTTCAAAGAGAACATACTCATTAAGTCGCCCATCTTCATATAGATACCAGCGAAACATACTATCTGTAAGAACGCCACCATGAAAAACGGATAGTCCGTGGAGATGTTATAAAACATACTGGAAATGCTGAACGCCACCGTTACAATGAGCGTTATTCCTGCCCGTGTCATTATGGTATTAAATACTCTCACGATTGCCTGCTTTGCCATGCTTTCATAGCTCGGTATCATGGAAAGTAAAAAGCTGATAGGCAGAAACATAGCAAAGATAATAAAAAGTATCTGGCTGAATAACATCATACCCGTAAGCAAGAATACAAATATCGTTATCCCTAAGTTGAAGAACAAGAGGAAGAACACCATACCCAAGCGGTTTACCACCTGCGGTATCGTCAGATTGTTGTTGTCGTTGTCCTCGATTTCTGTTTTCACGACTTCTTCTCTTGTTTTCCCGTCCTCGTCCTCTGGGCTTGCCGATACAAGAGCTTCTACACGGTCTGTCCCGATTTCCTCTGCGTTGCTGTTACCGAATTGAAGTAAGAGCCACGGCTGTTCCACTTGAATAGAAAATAAGCTGTCCCGTATCAAGTCCACGCTATCCTTGCCCTCGCTGTCAGAGTTAGGGAGCATGATTTTTGTTCCCAAGTCAAGTGAAGCAGTACTGATGTCTGATGAAAACTCATTTATCTTCTTGATGTAGTCGGGAGCATAAGCAATAAACGAAGCGGACAGCACGAACACCACCATAAAGTTGATAACGGCATGAAGTGCTTTACTGGTTTCCCGTTTGATAAGTCCCGTATAGGCAACATAAAGTCCCACTACCAAAATAATGAGAAGCAGGAAACCAACATAGAAGCCCGTAGAAGAAAAGCCGTTCTGTGTTACTCCTGCAAGGGTCTGTATGCTTTGTCCGATACTGTCTGCCATATCGTTGATGAAGTCCAGCTTATAGGCTTCCTGCACAACATACCCCGTGGCATTGCTTAAATAAAGGCTTATCATCCAGACAAAGTTGGTAATGCAGTAAAGCCCGTACTGCACCGATTTTCCGATACCGTCCAGCCAGTTCCACGGAAGCCACGACCAGCTATTATCCACATAAAAATCAAGCTGGTAGTTGGAAAGGGGATATTTTGAATAAAGATTTTCTGCGTTTATGGTATCGTCCACAAGCCCCGTTGCATGAGCCACCGTCCCCAGAAGTGAAAGCAGGATAAGGGAGAGTGCCACCACGAACAGAGCCATTTTGAGAAAGTGGAAAATCTTCTTTTTTGTGAACGCACCTTTTATCCTTTCTTTCATCACTCCACCTCATTTCTCTGTACGGGCGGTCTGGTATCAAAGGCGTGTAGCAGTTCTTCAAAGACTGGGTGTATCTGCACCACACCGACACGCCCATATAAGTCCTGCAATAAGCATTGTCCGTTCTCCAAATCACGCAAGCGTTTCTGGTTGTTCTCGTCGTCCTTGTCAATACCGAAAAACTCTAAGGTCTGTTTTATCTCGTTGATGTCAGTAGAACGAAAGGCAAACTTCAAACCGATATTGTTTTTCAGACTTTCCTTTGAAACATCATAGGCAGACTGGGTAACAAAATAAACGCCTGCCTGCATAGCTCGTCCAGCACGCACCAGCTTATTTGATAAGGTTTCTCCTTGTGCCACATTTAAGAACGCCCACGCTTCGTCCAAATCGACAATCTTAAAAATGCTTCTGTCCGAATGGATAAAATCAAGGGCAAAGGTACTAATCACAATCAGCATAGACACCGACAATAATTCAATGGTCGTGTATTCCTCAAAGGTCGTGTCCTTATCTGGCAGTACAAGGTCTGCTACTTGAATGATATTGAGCTGGTTATCCAGACTAATTGCATTTTCCACTGTACCGTCTGAAAACAGCAGATGTGCAAAGTCGTAGTCCGTGAAGCTGTCGATATGGTCTGCGATATTTCTTGATATGGGTGTATCTTCACGGCGTAGCTCGTCTATCACATGGAGCAAGCCCCGACTGTCGCTCTGGGTAACGGAGCGTACCGCCTTACGAAGTACGGGGAATTTTTCGCCGTCCCTAGAGGAAATACCAGTAAGGAATGTCAAGATGTCGATTGCCAGACTTTCAGCGTCTTTTACATTCTTCATAATCACGAATGGGTCAAGAAGTCCTGCATTGTCCTTGTCGCTGGTAAGATTTACGATATTGATTTCATGGGCGATTTCTGGGAGCGTTTCTTTCCAGTTGCCACGCTCACTTTTAGGGTCTAAGATAACTGCTTGTCCCCCAAAGAGAACCGAATAATACACCAGAAGATTGTTACAGAACGACTTCCCACCGCCAAGCGAACCGACAAAAGCAGACGCAAGGGCATTTGTAACTGTGCCTTTTACGCCCTGCGAAGCTAAAGACGGTTGCAGGTACACATTTCTTCCCGTATCAACGGAATAGCCCATATAGATACCCGTGTTTTCTCCTAACTGCTGTGTCGCACCGAAGCCCAGCCCAGCTAGAAAATCTGATTTTACATACTGCACATAATCATTGATATATCGCTTGCTGGCAGGTAAAAATTCAGAATGAAGCCCCAGCATATCCCCAGCAGGACGCACCAGCTTGACATTGAGGTCGTCGTAAAAGTCCTTGACTTCATCACAACGGCGTTTTAATTCGTCCAAATCATCAGCCGATACACGCACTATATAAGAGAGCTTATACATACTTTCTTTTGTCTGGTCTAAGTCCGTTTCCAGCTCGTCCACGCTGTCTAAAGCGTCCACCACATTTGAGCTGGTTTCACTTCCTGCTTGATAAGCGTGATTGTCAAGGTCTTTCAATTCTTTTTTCTTGTTTCTTACTGTGGTAAGAGCCTTTCTGTTCTCCACGATTTCTACATTCATAGAAGTATCAACGGGGAATGTGAATTGCTGTTGCTGGAAATAGAAGATTTCAGACGACGGAAAATCAAGCTCACCTACAATCGCATTGACGGTAAAATAGGATACATAGCTTTCCTTGTCCTCATGTTCCAAACGTAAATACCGCTGGCTTTCCTCAATCACACATCTTGTCGGACGGATAAGGTCGTAGTATTTTATCAGCGTTTCTTTGTTCAATTTCTTCTTTGGTAGCTGGTACTCATAATCTTCATAGGTGATACCGTCCCTGCCGTAAAGATGTTCCATGAGATACCCAAAATCATTGATTTCCAAGCGACGCACCTTAAAGCGACGGGAGATTTTATTTTCCAGTAACTTTTCCATTTTCATGTAACGGTTGATTTCATCATTCGGCATGGAAACAAAATCATTCATCAGCGTATGGTTCACTTCATGGAGAAATTCCGTGAACGTCAGCCACGCCGATTTTTTGATGTTCTTCAGATTGAGCTGTTCTTCCGTAACCATGAGCTTAAAGCCAAGAAAAAAGCGGTAGTCCACTTGATTGTCCCCAATCATAGATACTAACGCTTCGGTCTGTTCGTCTATTTTCTGGACTGCCACCTCACGAAGTTTCCCCGTTACCAGCTTCTTTGACTGCTCCTGCATACTTCGTATGGAGCTTTCCGTGGCAATCTGCAAGGCATGAATTTTACCCTCACGGGACTGTGCAATGAGCTGGCGAAAACTGTCATGCACGATAAATTTCTGCTCTGCGGATAAGAAAGAATAGTTGTACGGTATCAGCTCATAGTAGGCGAACACCTCATTGTCCTTGTTCCAGACAAGGTTGTTGTCAATATATTTTATCGGGAACATAGTTCACACTCCTTACTGCCGTGATTGTTTCATTCAAGGTCTGCTTATGCAGTTTTACGGCTTTTCCTGCATAAGTGATTTTAGGTCGCAGGGCATAGGTTATCTGTGATTTCAAAAAGCTGTACGGCTTCTTTCCGTCAAAGGTTTTCTGCGACATAAACCAAGTGAGAGCAACGGGAATACCAAAGTATTTGAGAAATGCTCCCTCAATCATGGAAAGTGGGGGAATATCCCCAAACAGAATGATGATAAATTCTGTAATCACAAACCATGTAATCTGCGTAAAAGTAACGGGAAAGGGTAAGTTAAAGTCATTGATTGCATACAAGACTTTTTCCACGTTCCAGATACCCGTGTAGCTTTTAATCTTTTTCAAGTTCTTTCAGCTCCTTTCATAAATTTCTAAATGGAAAAGGACAGCCATTTTCAGACTGTCCCTTAAAAGAGAAATACGCTGTCAGTAGCAACCATGTTTGTTGCTGATCTTTCCAGCGTTAGTATGGTATCTCGCACATACCTCGGCTTGTTTCAATGAAGTAACCGCCCATATCCAAATCTCGCCCGTAGGCTTCATAGTCAATGTAGTTCTGTAAGCTGGGTGGAATATCCCCAAGTGCCTGCAATTCGTCTATGTAGTAGTAGGCAACATCTGTCATGGTTTCACAGTCGGGATAATAATAAATATCGTCCTTATGTTCCACGACTTCTTCCAGCGTCCCGTAGTGGCTGATAAATTCGTCCAGACACTCTACGATATAGTCGGGAAGTTCCTCTATCATTTCATACATCTCATTGAGTTCTTCAATGGAAACATACTCGCCAATCGCAATCGGGAAGTTGTCGGTATCATGGATAGCGTATTCCTCATACTGTTCATTCAAGCCGATTTTTTCTTTTACATCTTCCTCGTCAATGGGAAACGTGAACCAAGCACCGACTAAATAGCCCTCATTGTATTTGCCAAGATTAGCAATGTAAACCGCCATATCATCAATCATAAGCACCACCTCATTTCCTACTCTGGCAGTTCAAAGATACCGTGTTCCGTTACTAAAAATTTTCCGTGTTCCTGCAAGTGAGAAGCGTAGGCTTCAAAGTCAAAATAGTATTCTTGACAGTCCTCAGATAAATGTTTGAACGTCGGGTCATTCATCAGCTTTTGCCTTGCAACATCTATCATGCTTTTGCAGTCGGGATAAACGGTAATCACGTTCCTGCAAATATAAAGTGCTTCTAAATTCTCAAACACCGTAAGTAGTGATACATATTCTTCCTGCATATCACTTGAAAGCTGGCGGTACATAAAATCTAATTCGTTGAGCTGGTACACGCTTGTATGTTCGTGGACTTCATCAGCAAAAGGCAACACCTTTTCGATAATGCGGTAATCTTGACTTTCTGCACCGACACCTAACTTTTCTTCAAACTCGGCAACATCTATCGGCAGGTCGAACCAATATGATGTTGTTTCTTCGCCAGTTGTTCCTCTCGTTTCCACCAGCACCCTTGTTTCCTGCATTGTTCCTCACGTCCTTTCTGTTGTTTCATCACATCTTTTATGGTCTGGTACGGCATACCAAACACATATTTTGAAAAATCTTCTAACTGTTTTTCTTCATAGTCAGCAGAGTTCAATCGTTTCATTTCATGCCACACTTTGCGTTTGTAAGAGGGCAGGTCGGAAATGTATTCACAGCCGACTTTTGCCTGCATATCCTTAAAAATATCGTTCATGTAATCACTCCAATCTGATTTTAGGAAAGAAAAAAGCAGTCAATCCTAAGACTAACTGCTTTGTGTGTATAGATATAATTTGATTAAGTTTTAAAACCAGCTTATTTTTTCATCTCTAAAATGAGGGTTATCGCTGTGCTGATATGGATTGTAGTTATTCAAATTGCAACCATATTCTTTTAATGATTTGATTTTGTTATCTTCTGTCCATTCAATTAAGGAAATACCATCAAATTCTTCAATACTTCCTGTATTCATTTCATTTTTAAAATACCACTCTACAACAGTTTGATTTCCCTTATGAAAGAACTGCTTAATATCCCAAATAATGACTTTACCACGAGTATTCCATTCATTAAACCAATGTTTTACTGTTTTAAGATTTTCATATTTAGGACACCAGCTTTCCGTATAAACAACATCTTCTGTAAAAATTTTATCCATTCCTAAATCTTGCTGTTTAAGCCACATATCGAACCATAAGCGAATGATTTTTTCTCTCTCATTCATAATAAAACACCTCAATCCTAAGACCAATTACTTTGTAA